>JAABUL010000028.1_pt1 | contig 235492 bp, 264 predicted proteins | sample 5559151 | NCBI WGS metagenome assembly JAABUL01 (sample SAMN10711876, study PRJNA513368) | rock metagenome | isolation source: Antarctica rocks | place: Antarctica: Victoria Land, Pudding Butte sud
TGGTATGCAGCTAATCTATATGTATATGGTGTGTAAGCTCCAATCCATTACATATGGTGACACCACACCATAAAACACCACACCACATCCCCGCACTGATGCTCCTCATCATTCTCCGCGCAATGCCAAACATTAATCGTAGCGAAGCCGCCACACTGCTGGCTCTGATCACCACTGCAGACAAAGGTCGGATCGGTGCAAGTCAGGAGCATCTCGTTGTAGTGCACCACCGTGTTGTTGCCAGTCACGAGCTCGTGCAGTGAGGAGATCTCAGGGCCACAATGGCATTCGGTACCTGCAGGAGAACGTCAGTGAGACTGAAAGAGAAGTATTGGGTACTTGAGTCAGCTTACCAAACTCAACTCCAGCATATGCGAAGCCGCCCTTCAGGCATGCTGAGACACATGATTCTTGAGTCATCTCTTTCGGGTTCATCTTGACCTGCTTGGACGTCAAGGCACGAGCGCCTCCGTCATCGTCGTAGCAGCCAACGTATGTGCAGCCTTCGATCTCTTCGATGATGGATCCTGTTGACGTTGCGGAGGTCGACGCGGTGGCCGTTGAGTCTTCAGTCACGGTCGGGCTGGCGGTGGCCTCACTGCTTTCGCCGGGCATACTCACGGTGAACAGGTGAGTATGAGTGTGGCAAGAGTATCCATCGCAGACGACCTCGGTGCTGGTACTGGTGGCATCGACGGGCATGGAAGCGGCTCTGATCTGGACATACGATTGGATCACGGTATAGTGGGCGTAGCCAGGCCCGCAATTGTCGAAGTGGGCGAAATGAGGTTCTGTCTCGATTATGGTACAGGTAGCATCGGGCGGAATCGTAGCCGTGTCGTAGGGGGTGATCGTCATCTGAGGGGCCCTCATCTGAAGCGGCGGCAGATTCCCTCCGATGATGGGAGCCGTCGTGGCTGGGACGGATTGTTCCCACTGCGGATCGGCATCCCTAGCAACGTTGGGAGGACCGCCCTTCAAGCGACACGGGACTGGCGTGTGACGGGTCAGCATAAACAATTTGTGAAGAGTGGGGTCTATCGAAGGGAGCGCAGTATCGTACTTGTATCACTTTCCGGAGCACACAAAAACCCGCCCGGCATGAGGTAGTCAGGGTATTCCACGTCTTGCGCGTTGGCCACTGCAGCCACTGCAAGGAATGCCGCGAGCTTGGAGAGCATGGTTGCTGTTGTGGATGTGATGGTTGTTGATGAGTATGGGAAGATGGACTTGGATCGATGGTGGTTGATGAAGAGGATGTTGAGTATGATGTGAAAGGAAGAGGAAGAAGAAGAAGTCGAGAGGAGACTTACCAAACATGCAGTCGGCAAGGAAGGTGGACTGGACTTGTGCTGTTAGGAAGCTGCGTCATAAGCAGGTGGCAAGGAAGTCGCTTCTGCTATCGGTGGCCGGCTTCCTCGAATTGGAACACCAAACGCAAGGAAGCATCGGTTCGTGATTCTCGCTCTGCTGAGATGGTTGAGATCGTCATTGCTCTTTCAGATAGAGCATATCTCGTCAGTCATGCGCTTCGAATATGCATGTATGGTCTCAAGGTCTCGTAGCCTCGTGGTATCGCTGCCTCATGATCTCATGATCGTTGACTCAAGACCCCGTTGCTCCAACAGCATGCTCCTCCTCGCCCGAAACCCTATTCTCAACATTCCCACCATAAACACCACCATCCAGAATCCAGCCCTCATTATCATCCTCATCCATTTGCACTCTCCTCCACGTATTCCGTTGCTCCCTCGCCACACCCTTGCCCTTCTCCTCCCTCGCCTTCGGCTTGATCAGACCCTTCGCAAGCGGATTATTGCTGAACGCACCACCACTTTTACCACCACCATCCGGCGCGGGCGGCACATAATCCTCCTCGGGCGCAGCACCCTCATCAGTGCCGTTGAAGTCAGGCTTCTCCACGGCCGCCATCTTGCGCACAACTCTCCCGCCTTTCAGATCGATAGACGCCACGACCTTCCGCTTCTCATACTCCGGCCGCGCATTCCACTCCATCTCCCGCATAACTTTCTGCTGCTTCTTGAGCTGTGCCGCACGCTCAGCAGGTGAAGACCACATGTTCGTCCCCGAGCTCGGAACGTCGTAGTCGGCCGCTTCGTCGTGAATTTGCGTTCGTTTCGCATTTTGTGCTTGATATCCAAGCAGCTTGTCACGATGCAGCTTCGCCTTGTCACCAGCCTCGTCGTCACTGCCGGCAGGTGTAGCAGGCGCTGAAGATAGTGGACTTGAACGAGCCGAAGATGCTTGAGCGAGGAAGTCACGACCGGTGAATGCGCGAGCCTTGCCGTGAGCTACGTCTGCCTTCTTGTGCGTAGCGTTGTTTGCTTTCATTTTCTCCTCGCCGCGTTCGTCTTTGAGGACTCGCAGGACTTTCGATATCTCATCTGAGCTGAGTAGAGGGCTGCTGCAGAAGGTGCAAGGACCGAGGCCCTGCTTGACGCAGATAATTTGGCCGCAGCTGGTACAATTGGGTGCAATATCCAGCAAAGGATGTCGAGTAGCCATGCAGTTGCACTTCCGCTTTTCGAGATCTGTGGCTGCATTCGTGGTAGACGATAAGCTCGGATTTGTCTGAACTTCTAGGCTGCGGATTGCTGAGTCCAAGTCTGAGAGTGTGGTAGATGCGCCATGCATAGCTGTTCCACCAGAAATATTGATCTTCGTCTTCGGCGCTGGCGAAGCAGCTCTGGACGATCGCGCAGAACCAGCTTTGTGAGGTGACAGACTGTCAGAGATCAACGACCCAGCAGCAGAAGGCGGAGCCTTGGATGTGATCGGTTCACTCGTAGGCGCTGCGTCTCCAGTGATGAGCGGCATCTGAGTCGCGTCAGGTGTCCTTGGCCGTATCGCTAGATTATCCGCCACGATATCCTTCTGCCTCTGCCGTGAAGACGTAGGCATATAGTCGTTCTCCGCCGCCTTGACATACGCTCCACCAACCACGCCACGGTCCTCAATTCGCCTGGGTGGCAGCCCATGGATATTGGCCCTTTTCTTCCCGCCTCGAGCTCCTCCACGACCTCGCGGCGCCTCTATGGGTGGTCTCGAAGCTTGCGATGCGCCTTCTTGTCTATCGTGGTTCGTTGTTGTATGAGAAGCTGGCGCGCTCTGTCGTCGCTGATTGAAGCTCGAGATAAACTCCAGCGCCTTCGCGTCGTCGCCCAGGAGGTTCTTCAGGTGCTCCGCCGCCGCATCCTTCGGGAGTGTTTCTGTGTACTGAAGCACCTGCTTCAAGCTCTCGTCGTCTATTGGTAGTAGTTGTTGAAGCCGTGGTAGAGCCCAGTCCTCGAGCTTCGCAGCCATCTCATGCGCAGGTGGTCGCTTCAGGTAGTCGTGCTGTCGACGCTGCAAGTCCGTGTATGGTCCTCTTCACGAGACGGGCATCGCATCATCGACGAGACCCAATAGCAGCAAACGGCGCGTGGTGGCGGAACGGCCCTCAACTTCGCAGAACGAAGACGAAGTGACGGGCGGCAGCGGTCCGGAGGCGCTCACGATGTGTTAAATCGAACTTCATCTTCGGAATCTTCGTATCGTTCGTATCGATTGTGACCTGTACGTGTGAAGAGCGGCATCGAAGATGTTGGCGCATGCATCAGAGGGCAGATGCGAGGCGTGAAATGGCCATGCTGTCAAGCTCTGCTGTCTTGAAGCGACACTCGAGGGTCACGCCACGCATAAGAAGAACGCAACAAGATGCAAGTATTGTAGCAAGTTACTTTGATACCGTCTGCTGCTCAGCTAACCATTGCTCAAACCCACACGAAGCCACCCCGTAAAGACAGTCGCTAATTGCGCTCGATCAAAACAAGAGTCCGCCTGTCCCAAGCAAATCGCACTTGCAGCAAAAACGCCTTGAGAGCCAGCAGCATTAACACTCCGGCAAAACACTCCAGCACAACGACCGACGCAATGTCTTCGCACCCACATCACCGAGTGTCATCACTCACAAACAGCCCAGTACTGGCATCCTTGGATCCGGCGTCTTACTAGGACTCCATATCCTTGATTGGAGTGTCGATGAGGTTGACCTGCACGCCAGCATCGACCATGTTGCTCTTTGTCGAGAACACCTCCTCTTGCTTCGCGGCATCTGGAGTAGCGGTCGTGGCGCCGTCGGCGACATCGCCTTGCTCTGCAGAATACACGCGTCAGCTCTCCATCTCACTAACTTTACATCGGCCCGCGACGAAGTGCTGAGACCATACTCGTGTCATGGGAAGTGCGCTCCTCTTGCCGCAGCGCTGCTTGCGCGGCCTGCGCCTGTTGCTGCTGCTTGATCGCCGAAGCATTGGCTTCGTGAATCATCGGCACGAATGTCTGCGGCGAAGAGGAAGCAGGAGGGACCTCATATGGATATGAGGGTTGGTAGAATGGTTGTGCAGAGTTGAAGGAGGTATTAGAAGAAACGGGCGACGCACCAGCTGCTGTCAGACCAACAGGTTCTGGATAGGCGTACGCCTGCGGGTCGCGATTCTGGCCCATCTGCGCTTGGCCGCCTGGCGGTGGTGGCGGAAGAGTCGGGGTGTGCGGCTCGTCAGTGGAACGCTTCTGCCCGGCTTGCTGCGGTGGCTGCTGCTGGTACATCTGCGGTTGCTGATATCCCTGCGGTGGTGGCGGGTACTGCCCTGGCTGCTGTTGCTGCTGTGGTGGGTACTGCGGTTGGTTTCGGTCGCCGTGCTGTGGAAGTGGCTGACCATAGGCGCCGTAGAGTTGAGTGTTTGGTGGTGGCCCTTGACCGCGCCAGACAGTGTGAGCCGGGACGAAGGCCTGTGTCTGAGCATGCACCGGAGTGAAGACGCATTCCTGGGAAAAGCGCACGCAGTTGGTGCAGCGGCCATCCTCGGACTGATCGAAGCCGGAACATCGAATCTGGAGCCACGTGTCAGTACGCTGTGATGCTCAGCACATGCGATGATCATACCTTGCGACGGCGGCAGTAACGACAAGCGATAGCGGTACGCTGGCGAGGGGCAGGCTGTGGTGGGGGGTACGGCATCTGGCCCGGGTGAGGCTGGTACGGCGGCGCGTACATCTGCTGAGGCGGAGGGAGCGCGCGATACTGGTCAGGATGCTGAGGCTGCAGCGTCTGCATGGCCGGCTGCTGTGGAATTGCCTGGGAGATTGGCGGAATCTGATTATTTTCATCCATGTCAGCTGGGTCCGACGCGAGCGATGGATCGATGGACGCCATGGTGTGGGTGATGAAACGAGGTTGTGGGGGGAAGAAGTTCAAGTTGCAAGGTCAGACCAAAAAAAAGCGATCGAATGACAAGTGACGAGGTCTTGGCAAATCATGCAGCTGCAACGCGCGAATTTGGCAGGCGTGACTTACCTGTTGTGGTCTCGGCGTATACTGGCCGTTGGGAGGTTGGGGCGACCACTGCTGGGGCTGCGATGGGGGTGGTTGATTGCCGTTCCACTGGCCTCCACCGCCGCCGCCAGGAGACGGACTCTGTTGGTGATACATGTCGTAGTGTCGCGGAAGTGGTGATCTTCGGATCGATTGTTTGAGTTTCTGTCGCAGATAGACGATGCGAATCTGATGTCCGGCGTTCTATTGGCGCAGAGTCGATTGATAATTCGTGTCAACCGTGCAGATGCAACCAGCCTCGATTGATGTCCTGCAAGAAAGGTGCGGGCCGTCAGCGGCGAGGCCGTTCGATATGCGCTGTAAGGCTGCCGTTCGCGTGATATCAGGCGCGCAAGCGTTGTTACACAGCAGTCGTTCGCAGAAAGTGATGCAATTGGTGAATCTCGCAGTTGTGCGTGCAGCGCAGTGAATGGCGGCAGGAGATGCGGGAGAAGATGATGAAGCGATCGAGAAAGGTTCCCAGCAGTTAGGAGACGAGCGGGCGGCCAGTATTAGTGAGGTGCGGTGGGCGACTCACTCAAAGTGGCCACCACACGCAAAGTGTGACGAAAGTTGAGCTTTGCTTACTCGGGTTGGCTCCCTTGGAAAGGAACGGTGCGAAAGTGAACCACGAGCCAGTGCGCTCTGACCTAAAATCGCGTGCTGACACCTTCTTTCCCACTCGCCCCAGAGGCGCACCACCGATATAGCTGTGCTATCGGCTCCCGTCATGCACTAACGGCACGCTCCCTGGCCTGCACACCTGCAGGGTTGACGTGCCGGTCCACGAGCACTCTGCTGGCGTGGAGCAAGGCCGCCAAGTCGGTTGCACACGGCGCGCCGAATTGTGGTTTTGCGGGTGATGGGAAGTGCCGTTAGTTCTTCGTTCAGGTCAGCCGCGTGGTTCGCCGCTGTGTGTGCGAGAAGATGTCGTGAAGTGGCCCACTTCTACTCGATGACTTTGGTGACCGACAAGAGCGACTGCGCTGATTCGTCAGTACAGCTTCGTAATGCATTCAACGCACAACCATGCAGCAGCAAAGAATGACATGAATGATGCTACGCCGACAGGACAATGCATGCAAGCTCGCAGCTGAGTTCGAGGCCCTGCAGCCAATGACAGGCAGCGGATCTCACTCTCGAAGCACCCTTGCCGCTTTGGTGGCAAGATCGACTCCGCCCGAGGCGGCCCGTATTGTTCTTCTTCTGCTCGCGTGGCAGCCCTGCAAGCGTCCTTGCCGGAGAACTGTGGTTGCCCCATTTATGCAATACGGGACATTGGCGGTCTGCCCATCATGGGCCGCATCGCATCGCCGACCTGTCTTGAGGGAGATGCCAACTCACCTGAGCAACTCGACTCCTCGATGTCACCGTGTATCTCCGCCACAGCAGAGTCTCTCTTGCACTTGTCCCACGCTTGACTCGTGAACGTTGGCCGAGGCGAAATTGGAGACTGGGAGCGAATCAGAAAATTGCACGGTGCTGCCCATTGAGATTCGCCGGGAGATGCCGTCCTGAAGGATGCCCGACGTATGCATGCGCCTCCTTCATGCTTCGTGAAGGCACAGTGCACCTCCTGGACGTTGTATGATTGAAACTCACTTGTTTTATGATCAGCCGATCAATAAAGGATATCGATGGCCTGCAGGACGGAGATCGCCTTTCGGAACGCTGGACGTCCTCGCTTCCACGGGTCGCTGAGGCGTGGACCGAACCTTGTGATAGGTACTCCGCAATTGATCTGAACAGGACCACCGGCACAGTCTGAGCGCTCGCTGCTTTGCCTTGAAGCTGATAACAACCCGAGCCGGACGATGGAGCTGTTGTAATGTGTTCCCATTAGCCTCCGTTCGGTGAAGCACTCATCGAAGCTCACGACGTACTTCTTGGTTCCTGTCCAGACTCTGATGTTTTCGAGAGGACGGCTCAGGAGCAGAGAAAGAGTAAGAACGTCTTGATGTTGGATTCGAGATGGGAGGGAGCGTTCCTGCTGCGTTGGCACGAGTCGATGCTCAGGAAACATTAGGTAAGGTAGGATCGACTATGTGCTATGCAGTCTCTCATTCGGCGTCAAAAACAACACTCTTATATACGGCCCTGTTAACATGGGTCGAATCGCACGCAGAGTGGCCGATGCGCTCTTCGCAGATCGGAGAGGCGAACGAATATCCACAGAGCTTCTCAATTGGAATTGATACATCAACATCTACAGAAATCACATATCTGCAATACCGGAGCATCCCATGTTGAAAGCAACACAAGTTCCACACATCCGGAAACGGCACGGCACGTATGCAAGACTGATCATCAAATGCACCTGCACCGCAGTCATCACACAGTTGTTGTGGAACAGTAACCTCTGCAGGACGTCGCTTGCATTTGCCGAACCTCGCAGGCTGAATGCAAGGGTGGAGCTGCTTGCGCGAAGCGACCTGAAGGGAGAATGCAATCGATCGATTCAATGCATGGTCTAGGAGTCCTGCGGCTGCGACGACTCTCCCCAATGTAGCACAGCATCTGGGGATGTCAATGCACGCCTGTCTGCTGTATTAGCATCCGACGGTACGGTACGAAGCATGTGCTTCCCGATGGACGGAGTGGGGCCTCGAGGGTTCTGTACCACAGCATCGTTAAGCGCGCAAGACGCAGGATCCTGGGCTATCGATGCAGCATCAAGCTGGCGTCTGCACTTCTGCGAGCCCGGTGTCATCCCATGCACCACGGGACTACTTCAAACTTGATCCTTCCATGGATACTAAACTAATGCCACTGGACGCAGGGGGGAGTTGCTAAGGACCACCAGTAGATTTTGCCAAGATTCTACCAGTTTATCGAGTAAATACCGCCTTATACCTTACCCCGGAGGGTTATAGGTAGAATATAGTATCTATAAGCCGAAACAAACCTATAGAAGGGTCCCCCGAAGGGAGGGAGAATCTAGGTGTAGCGGAAGGGCTAGGGGGTAGGGGAGCACCTGTTCCTTCACCAAAATAACGTGTTTTGGTAGTAATTTAGTAAACTAGTGGAATCTTGGCGAAATGAACTGGTGGTCCGTAGCAACTCCCGACGTAAAGTTGCGAATACCACTACGCTGGTTAGCCGGGCTACTTATCATCCTCGTGACAGCTCGGCACAATTGAATGCATCGCCATATGTTCTGTGAAAAAGAGACGTTCGTTTTGCCACGATACTTCTGGGCCACAGCAAAAACCGTACCAACCTCGCCAACCAATCGCGATCGGACACGAGTCTGTCTGCTCCTTGAAGGTCAGGTGACAGGGTTGGCCTGCAGCTACCCGAGATACATTAGTCTAGCAAGGATCAAGCGCTCACGGTCCGCTAAGTTTGCGACCTCACCGGATGTGATCGAGCATCGTTTGAGTCGGGAGTGGCGAAAACGGCTCGGAGCGACAGCGGATTGCGTCTCCGGGGTATCCGACCAGCAACACGGCTTGTGATATGACCAATACACAACATCTTAAAGCACTCGCAACTATGCTCTCCGTTAGGACTCTCTCGGAATATAGTATCCCGAGGGCTTCAAGTTAGTGCTGTCTAGGGCTTGGGGGTAATTTTCAATAGAGGGGTCGAGGTACGAGGATACATGTACAGTCTACCTGAAGCGGTTGTGTACTACCGATATTGCTGCAGCGAAACCCAGGAGTTTGGATAAAACACCAGTCACCAGTCACACCACATTTGATAGCGGCACGGATCTGTGTCTTGCTCTGTCAATTGTACACGGCCAGTAACAGCAATGGAGGGCGAGGCGATCTACGGTTCTCAGTAGGATCACGTGTATTTTTTTCTGCAAAGCCAAATGTTCCCGATGGAGTCTGAGCGTGTACTGCGTGCCGTATCTATCATAAACCACGAACAATATGTCCCCTTATTCGCTTCCATCGTCGTCCGAAGAGGCGGCCTCTTCCAGCCCGCCGTCTTCCGCCTCTTCCCCATCTTCAGAGCCAGGATCATCTGGCATCACGACTGAGTTAAGATAGGTGATCTACAGGATGTTGTTAGTGATGTGACTCTCTCTTCAACTCAATGCAGTGCAACATCTCCAGAACCTCGTCGATGCGCTCAGGCTGGCAGCTAACTTCGGCCCGTGAAGCCTTCGCGGAAAAGTGAACAGATACAGAACCGAGAACGGAACAAGTGGAACGTTCTCAAGTCTTAACCATAGTCCGTCGTAGTGGCACTAACAAAGGGTGATTCTACGGTACTGGGTGGGAAGACTTACGAATGGCTTCATGCAAGATAGCAGTTCGGCAATCCGATCGAGGCCGTGCGGACCAACCACTTCAGCTTCGTCGAGCTTGCGGCCGATCGTATAGTTTCGCAGGCGCAAAAGATCGATATCAGGACGATCAGCATCATACCCCTGTTCGCACTCCTCGTCAGCATTTATCCGCGAAGAACGCCCTTCATCGAGAGGGAGATTGCTGGTTGCACGCCAACTGTGACGAGCGAGGTGGACTGCATAAGAGCACAGGCGTCGCTGTTCGGAATGGGTTAAATAGGAAGGAGCAGGTTGTGCGACCACGCGCTAGTTAGAGTTGAGGCCGGGCTCCCCGGTACCAAACTCTGAACGTGGAGCTGTGCAAGCGCAGGAAGGGGTTGCAGATGGGTAGCAACGCATCCAGATTCCAGATATCTCAGCCAAGGATTGAGAGGCGGATGAAAGAGTAGCAGTGTCGACATGTACCATACGGTCGTGGTACTGATGCAACAAGGCATGTAGTGAAGGAGACACACCAGCTATAACCGGGCGGTTGTGGTTGGTGGGTCAGCTTTCCCGCTCTTCGACCCGCCCGACATGCTAGCCTCCGGAAGGGTAACAGGCTTTCATCGTACACTGCTCATGCACCAATATACCAGTAGTCAGTATCAACGAACAGCTACGAGGGTACCATGTCGTCCTTTGGAGGAAGCCAGATGGTTGGGTTACCATTGTCCATCTCACGACTGCGACATCGAGATCGTCGGTCGCACGATGCCATCGAGGCAGTGACAGGCAAAGAATGCGCTGTCCGCGTCGATAGAGAAGCAATGGAAGCGATATCAGGAGCGTACGATCAACGTTGTAAGCCACGCGACTCTCGGATCTCGATACTCAGACGATTCAACTCGTCGCGAGATCCAAGGCTTCCAAGTCCTCCGCAGCCTTGGAGCCCCCAGGATACCTCGGGCAGCGTCGTGGCAGAGTCCAGCCCGCGCGATCATCACGGTCAAGAGAAGAATGAAGACGTACCTTGGGTCGCGTTTTCAACGCGTTCTCAGCGTTCGCTGACACAAACGCTTTCACAGCTTTGGCGTCGCTCTTTCCGACACTACCCAGGAACTCCTGTCGCAAGCGCTCGTCGAGCAGCACGTCTTTGATCCTCCGAGGATGACGGTCGATGTCGTGACGTATCAGCTGTGTTGGAGCCGATTCTGGGTGCCATAGCCCACCGCCTACAGAAATCGTCAGAATGATCGGATGCTGCACTGCTTTGGACGAAGTATCTTGGACTCCATCAGTGCATCACAAGTACAACAAGTCCTAGGTCGCAAAAGCATGGAACGTCCAGAAGCGGTCTCAAGGCCAGGCGATGGCTGTTGCTTCGTTGAAAGGGCCCCTTTATGCGCGATACCACTTGGTGCCACACAGAGTACCATGAGAAGGATTGCAAGTTCTACACTGTCCTCGCTCAAGCAAGACAGGCACGCTCGCGCATCACAGCACAGCACCATGAAGAGACGCTTCGTTTCCAGGTAGTCAAAGATGCGTTGCGATTGCCAACGATGTTTGTATCGCGAGGTATACACCGGCACGGCCGATCTCTGCTACCTCTCGAAACTCCCAGCGGCCCAAGTGTAGCGGAGCATTCGACAGTCGACACCAGGAGCGCGAGAGTGCTGGAAGCCTCATCGAGACTCAAGTGTGGTGTGGACAAGCAGGCTGCTAACGTGCATCGACAGACACAGCTTGCGTCCCCAGCCACCAACGGACCATATCGATCGCCAGGTCATCGGCAGCGCATCAGACGTCCAATGTTACCGCCCCGCTCACGACTTCGTCGATTCTTCACAAGTCTTCAGTCCGCAGCTTGATGATGCTCCGCGCGATATTTTATACGCGTCTCAGTCCAGCTTCCAACTCTCGACTCTAAGCCCCCATGACTCGGTCTTGCTCCATATCGAAGTTATCGCCGCGCTGGCCATCTTCTAGCGCTCGAGATCTCGTTGAGTGCACATCGAGGGCTCAACACGGGGGTGGACCAGATCAGGTCGAGGCTCATCGCTTGCCAGCTCGACTGTTGGACAGAGACAACGTGTCAGATCTTGGTGGTAGTCGGTAGGTGGAATGATTGGGTCTTCGGAAGCTGCTTTTCGGCCATTCGAACAGAAGAGCTTGGGATCAAGAGACCGAAGGACACAACTGCGCAACTTCGCAAAGAGTCATGGGTATAAGGTCAAGTCTCGACGCCTTCGGAAATGTGAGGGTGCTCAACGGGCAAAGTCCAGGACAAAAGAGCACGCAGTCCAGGAGGACGACAGACTATCCGCCGGGCCTCTCCCGTGGCAGCTCTGCCGGACTAAGTTTTGGGTGTGCGTCCCGGGCCTAGTGCCTTCCGACTGGTTGCTATAAGGACGGCTGTCCAGTCGCGAATGGCTGCAAATTCAGCTATGCTGCCAGACTGGTATTTTGCTCGTTCGTGCTCCGCGAAATGTGAAGCATCCGCGTCATGGTTGTCCTGCGCCCGGTGACAGACTATGCCCATGCAACAGTGAATTCGGCTGGTTCACATCGATCTTGCGGAGTCGCTTCCAGCTCCGCAGCCCAGCAGGCCACCTTCCAGCTGCGACATTGAGCTTCACTACCCAACCATGACTCGACTCGGACTTTGAAAGGATTCAAGAACGAAGGAGGAACTCATGATGCCCCTTCCTGCAAAAGCAAGCAGCTGCAACGGCGAGCGGAGCGCAAAGGACAGAACTCGCTACATTTATACACCTCGAAACCTCGAAATGACCGGACACTTAGCGGCAGATGCGGTGTAGAGGCACCGGGCCGGCTTGGACAGGAGGAGTGTAGGTCGAGGTTAGGGAGGCACTGTCGATGTGCCGGCGCCGGTATATTGCGTGTCATGAGATGCATACGCGATCTTTGCGCCAGCAGAGTTTACGCTCCGAGAGTACCGCGATAGCCTGATCCACCATAGTGTCCGGGCGGGGGAGGTAGACGCTGTGTCACGTGCACCGGCTACTGATAGAATGAAACGAATCTTACCTATGAAGCTTGCGTTGCCGGGACTCAACTGGACATAGTAATGCCCGTAAGGCCCCTTCCGACCGGTTCGGCTCCTGCCATAGCTATCAGTATTCCGTCCGAGCCCGGTGTGCCGAGGAACTACCCACCATGCAGCGCTGAAATGGGCCTGCGGGAGTGCATTAGCTTCGCAGGTGGCTGGCGGGGCGCTGTCTTACTTTGTATGGTGTTGGATCTGTCGGTGAGCACAGTTGTCACCTCTGTTTGATAACAAAGACTTGTTTAAGGAGCAGACCTACCTTTCGAAAATCGGACATCCCTGTATATACGGAAGATCTGTGCATATCGTCATCAGGTATGTCGTGCAAAGGTGTTACGGTCAAATTGAGACCCACCACATCCTTGACTGGTAATTCGGGCACGGTGTCGTCGATTTCGCTGAGTTTCTCACTGATCTTCTCGACGAAACTGAACCAGTCTTTCTCGGCTTGCCGAAACTCTGGATCGTTCACTAGATTGCTGATCAGCGTACTGCCCTCGTGCAAGAATCAATCGTCGATGATGCGCTGGCAAAGAACACGGTGTGCAGAACAGGTCACATTGACTCCGCTCAATAGTGTGCTGTATCCTGCATGCCTGCATGAACACGGGTGGGCGGAAGTAGCCTTCCGATGTGCTTCCAGTCTTTGCACGTTGTAAGGGGTTTTGTCACCATTGCATTCGTAGCACACACGTCGTACTTGCTTGAGGCCCATGCTTTAGCCCGGTACCTTTTGCCATGCACACAACGTGTAGGGAGCAAAAAAAGGCGAGTCTCACTCTTGAGCCTACAGGCCGACGGGCAGTAGGATTAGCGAATGTCGTAGATAAGGTCGGGCTTTACCCCACCAGTTGCGATCGTTATGAGCCTTGAGGTCCTTTAGGAACAAAAACGTGTTTGGATGAATGGTGTCGTCCTGGTATGGCGTCTTGCCAGCCGGCCTAGCCTTCGGTTTCTTGATAATTACCTGCTTGCCTGGTCCCAGGCCGGCCTTTACACCATTGCGCCAGATTTCGCCACCTTTCGTATCGGCGGGTGCAGCAGACGCTGTCGACATCAGACCTGCACCTTTGCTGCGCTTCTTGGGCGCTTCGTCGCTGTTGCTGTCGTAGTCGTCCTCACCGTCGCCTTCTGAAGCGGACTTCTCATCGCTGTTGCCGAATTCGGAAGCATCATCGTCGTGATCACTGTCAGTCGATGATAGCTCCTCGTGTTTGCTCTCTTTATCGTCCGGTAGTCCCTGTTGATCACTATCGCCGGAGAAATACTGGCTTCTCGTGGGTGTCGATTTCGACCTCTTCGAGCCCAGCGATGCCGGATGAGTGTTTGAGGCAGCGCGCTTGTGCTGCGCAGCCTTGGCCGAGCCTGACGAGATCCGTTGCGACTTTCGAGGCATTATATGGCTGTACGGAGTTCGATATACCAGGTGGGTGTTTGTTTGAATTGTCACGCCTTCCAACAGGTGGCGTAGCTGCGCTTCTTGGTGAGTTCTCGGAGTAGTCGCCTCCACGCCTTCTACACTTCCACACCGAGTCTTTACTTCTGCTTCAAGAATGTTCCAAGTCCTTTCTCGCACGTTTGTCGGTGACGTCCATGTCGACGAGGTCAGAAGCCGGTCACGAGACGTCATTAGTTGCCGTGCCGCTGGCGCTTAGGCGGCAATATCTTTGGCGCCGCCGCGGACCGCGCCGTCGTCGATGGCGCTTGAATCGACATTGAAGATCCTGGACCATTTCGTTGACGTGCGTTCTTGATGAGCTGATGGACTACTCCTGCGAACTTACGAAGTCGTCCGGAGACGTGCTATCACGGCACGAGCAATGCAAGCCCGCTTTGACGCCAAGAAGAAAGACATATTGAAGCAGTTCTCGGTACCAGCTGGCGAATACACAGATGCATCTCCGAAGGGCTCTGTAGACGAGCCGATCCGGGAGCTTGTGGACGAGATCAACAACACGAATGGATATGTCACCACGAGTAGCTGTTCTGGCCGTCTAGCTGTCTTTCTCGAAGGTCCGCCACGAGTTACAGCCACTCCTTCAGACGGACCGGAGGGAGAGCCTACCAATGCCGAGAATGGCTTGAGTGTTGCTACGAGCGCAGGCGGCAAGGGTGGTGGCAAATGGCTCTTCACGTCTCATGCGCCCGTCGGACTGGCAAATCTTGACGAAGAAGGGGCAGTTTCATCCCTGCTCGGGTTCGAAGCGACCAAGCAGCTGTCGTTTCCGAAAGGAGATGACGATATACAGCGTGTGCATCTCAAATTTGAGCCGATGATTCTCCACATCCTTACATCCTCAATTGAGCACGCACAGCTTGCCCTGACCGCAGCGACCGCAGCTGGCTTCCGCGAAAGCGGCGTAAGCAGTCTGATGAACACGAAAGGTCACCCTACACCTCCCATGGTCGCGGTCCGGAGCTCGGGTCTTGCATTCGATGCGACCATCGGATACATGTCAGAAGGCAGAGTCCTGCCTATGGTATCCGAAGCGTACCTGCACAAACAACTAAGGTGCGCCAATCAGCACTTCCAAACAAACGAGGAACGAACAGCTCGGTTTCGATCAAACTTCCTCAAAGCGACTAGTTCAGTATGTACATCGGCATCGGATGCGGTCCACAGTGATCGAGACCGCCGGAAACCTCTTTCGGACAAGCAACGCCGGAAGGAGGCGCGGAAAGAAGCATTTCGCACCACGTTCGACCAACACGAGCCATCGGAGTTTTATGACAGCCCGGAGGTCGATGTTGCTGCGCTTATGAGCGCTGATACGACTTAGCGATCTGCTCTGCCGTAAGATGACAACACAGGCCGTTACTCAATGGGTCAATCCTGCTGCTGCTATTCTACCCAGGTCCACGGGGCTCACCTGCAATGCTCGGAGAGGACTCGGTAACACGAGGCCAACTTACTCAGTGGTACCGCTTAACAGACGAGCGTGTGGTGAACAGGGTGAACCTTGAAAGCCATGTCTTATGAAGAGCAAGTGCGTGGTCACGCACATCAATCATAATCTAGCATTCACCGCATACCTTATCGTACAAGTCCGTCTTCTATCCCGCCTCCGAATTAACATCAATCGATTGTTTCGATGCCGCCGCCATCGTGTGCGCATCTATCAAGTCATCTGCTGGCTAGACACCGTCCTTTTTTGAAAAAGCCATCGTTCCAACCTTTTCATGTAATCCTCATGAACCCAGCCCGAATGCCGTCATTAATACGTACCATGCTCACTCAGAAGGCGAGCGAGTGCTGCGAGTTCGATACCTCGGCTCTGGAGTCCCATCGAAATCAGACGATGACGATGTTGCGGTAGCCTTGGATTGGCCGTCTCCAGTCGACTGATCATCTCCATCGTATTTGCCTATATCTTTCTGTGATGGATCGTAGCGCGACACCACGACAGAGAAGACAATGCCCTTCTTCCTGAATCCTTCGGTAGCTTTGCTCAAGTCGCCATCCTTGCTGGACTTGCTGGGCTCAGCTGACGACTGGCTTTCGTCCTCCGCCTCCTTCGGCTTGTCCTTGGTGTCCCCGAATGGCCAGATCTCCGCCCATAGCCGCTCAAAAAGTCCTTGCTGGCTCTTTTCATCTTCGTCGGCCTTTGCTTCGCCATCGCCGTCCGCCAGTTGATCGCCAGTGATGGCTTCACTAAAACCCCACATCTCCGTTAGCTCTCTGCGCACCAAACCTGTGCCCCATATGCTGATGAGCACGCCTGGGACGAGGTATAGCAGAGCTGGCTGAGCATGCTGGAAGACACTCATCACTCCGAGCGTAGTGAGCATGCCGATCACATAGCCGATTATGGCGGCAGTGAAGTACGGCTTCGGGAACGAAGTACGGAGACGTTCCGGCAAGGCCGATCTCGGGAGTGTGGAAGTCCAGAAGCGGTCACCCCAGCGTCCTGTAGCAGTTACATAGGGTGCTTTGTCGATGACCTCCTCCACGGTCTTTTCGCCGTCGGAATTCACGGCCGCTTTATGCGTCCTGGTCTGCTTCCTGAGATAGAATAGGTAAAGATCGAAGCGTAGAGCTAGTCCGATCATGATGCCAGGCAGGACGATGTCACCAAGGCCAAGCATGCTATAACTTCTGACTGGTGGTTCTCCAGGTGTTTTACTGGGCTCGTCCGGTCGTGGAAACACAAGCTTGATCGGCTGGTCGAGGTTTTTGGCCACGGTGACCATAAGTGGGGTGAAGAAGACGGCCCAGATGTCGTAGCAGAAGAGAGCAGCCAGGATAAGGCTGCCGGTGGAGAAGGTTGTCGGAGACATCAATTGCAGAGCTGAGTAGGAGACTGCGAAGCCTTGAAGATTGGTAAGAAACCATGGTTTGGAGACTGTATTGACGTATATTATGGTCCCGACTCCCAGCGCAGCAGATAGTACGTTGATGATCGTGATGTTGAGGCGTAGGTCGACGATAGCTTCCATGTAAGCTTTGAGTGTATACTTCTGCTTGACGAGACGACGAAGTGACCATAATGCCGTCTTTACACTGCTGGGAAGAGGCAGGGCGTTCAAGAATGGTGGCAAAGGACTGTCCTTCGTATCCTTACTACCTTGACGCACTGCTCTTCGCTCAGCATTCGTGACTTGCCACAGTGCGCGATTGGACGCGTAGGTGTTCGGGAACAGAAAGCCATTGGCGAAGTTGAGCCCATCGTTGAGCAGCTGCGTGACGCTGTATACACCCACGCCTGAGAAGTACCAGCCCAGTACAAGGTTGATCAGGTCTGCGCCGTACCTCATAATGAGGAAGTATAGCCCGCCCAGCACAATGGCAGCAGTGAGCGGAAGCACGATTGCATCCTTGTTGCTCATGCCCTCCATCTGTTGGACCTTGTCTTCGTCTTCATCTTCGCCCTCCTCCAGATTTTTACTGCCCTTCTTCGTAGGCTTCGCGGCAGACGACGGTCGGGAGAGCGAAGCATGTGCGCCGGTGTATATCGGAAAAAGAGCGGAGAGTATGAGGTGACCATACATCGGGATTAATGGTCGAGCGTCCTGGAAGTGTTTCGATATCTGGCCGAGTAGGTCTTCAGGCATGCCGAGGAACGCCATGATTGCTGCCTTTCCGTCTGTCGAGAAGGACGCGAGGGAGGAGTATGATCTGTTCTATTCGTCCATTTAACATGTGCTCGCCTGCCATGGTCGCGGAAGGAAGTTGTTTGATCGTGGAAGTTCCGCTAGCGTGGTTGCAACGTCTACAAATTGCTATTTTAGGAAAGCGCGTCATCTTCACTTCAACGCGTCGACAATCGCAAGATACATGTATGTCCAAGAGACCGTGGATTCAACATACTGATGATGGATGGACTTGACTCAAAGACGAGCTGCTGTTAGAGGAAGATGAGGGGACTTGTGATCAAATGCAAACCCATCAAAGCGATGCTGAGAGCTAGAGAGAACAATATCAATTATCTCAATGAGACATGGAAAATACATATGGTAACGTTCGCCAGCGCCCAACACAATCCGTCTCGTTTACTCGTATGAAGAACCAGCTTCCTTCAGCTTTACAACAAGCCAACAATTGCGAGCAATGCAAAACCTCCAGCAGTCCCACCAGCAACGCTACGTACGTTGGCTCCACCCGTAGCCGGGACGACTGAGGTGCTGCTAGGAACTCCTGCAGTAGCATTGCTTCCAGCTACGCCTTCCCACGTCGAAATAGCCCCAGGCAACCAACTGGCAAGCTGCTTGCTGACGGGAGCGAAATCCGGACCAAGCTCGCTGAAGAGCTCTTTACCGAGTTCAGGTACCAAAGACAGCACCTCTGCCTCTGCAGTCACGAGGGCCGCAGGGACTGCTGTGATGGCCTATATGAATTCAGCAACGATCAAAAGCCTGTCGGCAAGATCTCTTCATACCATCGTGGCCGAGAACTCTGATGTGATGATGTCCTCGAGAATAGACACAGCGTCCGCGATGAGATCGGTAGCAATCGCTGGAGCCGCACTGATGATCGCTGGGGGCGCGGCAATCGACGCCAATTCCGCTGTGAAGAAGGCCGCCACCTCGGATTCGAAGGCTGTGAGCTGTGGTTGAATCTCGGTCACTAGGGCCGGGAGGTCGGAGATGACTGCTGAGGCGGGTACGTTGCTGGCTAGCACTCCTGCAATCTCTGTGATGTAGTGAGTGTAGTCCTGGGCGAGAGCTTCACCGAGGAGTGTGAGAGCTTCATCTTCAAGAGATTTCAGCTCGCCGCCGTTGCCATTGCTCTGAGCGGATGCACCGGTTATCGAGAGGCTCCAGAGGGCCGATGAAACCAGGAAAGATCGCATGTGCGTAGTGGAAGGCGGCTTATTGAAGTGATTGAAGAGGTAGATGTAATAACGATGCAATGAGTAGGTCTAGCTTGGTATTTGTGCCGGTGTCAGGGACGGCGTTCCGTAACGATCGTGTAGCAAGAGCTCAATCGACACGAGTACGATACCTGTAAAGGTTGCACGCTTTTATGTATGGCCTTTGACTTCGTCTCAGCCGCTCGAGGCATTCCGTCAAAGTACTGAAGTATCCTGCGTGTCCTACCTTACGCTCGATCAGACTTGACAAAGCGGGTGGCCTAAGTCAAAGATGCTGCCTGGGAGCTCAGCTGCTATGAGCGCTATACAGAGAGGCTCTGAAAGTCTTTGAGCCAGATCAGGTCATCTCTGGAAGAAGCATCAACTGAAGCCCGGCAGCTATGTTCGTCGACCGTTCGGTAATGTATTTGTCATGATCAGGACGCGTGGTCGGAGTCGCCTCCAAGTCCAGCAGGAGGGAAAGGTCAAGCGTGATGAGGATGGATGGTTTTGAGGAACCCTAGGGTGCGACGCCCGGAGACGCGTTCAGAAAGTTAGCCACTTAAGGCATGAAAGTAGCTCATAAAGTAGCCCATAAAGTAGCCCATTCAGACACCTCATCTCGCCCGCACCCCAATTAGACCCGCCAAAACATCAGAGGCCTCATGGAAGACACGCATGCGGCATGATGAACTCCTCGCTCGCAGTCCTCGTTGGGATATGTCGGATATCAGGTCGGAGGCGAAGGCACTGCCAGCGCGAAATCCTTGCCTGCCTCCGCACGTGATCTGCTATTTCTGGAACACTCGCCCTCGAGCTCCACTTCTACCTTGCCGCCAGCAACTCGCAGATATTTCGACACAGCGGGCCAGGAAACCTCTTTGAAGACCACCTGGAATAGCGCTTGAACTGAACAAATGGGAATAAGTCATCGGACTCTGGATCTGGATCACAGTATGTGACATGGACCAGCAGTGCAGAACCAAGGCAGTTGTACCTTCTCGAATCAAGCCTGCCTTGCACAATTGGCCGTCTACAGTAACAAGTCGATATGCCACGAAGCTCCTTCAAGGCTTCGTCAACATGAGCATGTATGGCCTCTTGAACCCGCTACACGGTGTTCCCTCAGAGCTTCGCACGTTCTTTGCTACCCAAAGCCTCCTTCGCCTCATTCTGCTGCGGCTGCTGTGCGCGCCACTTCTTCAGCTCTGCCGAGATAATCGCAAACGCAGCAGGTGCCTGGACTGCAAGGTTCACGATCTGAAGACCAGGACCAAACATGCCAGCGCTCTGCAAAGTACGAAAAGCCATAGTAGCGCCATACACGGATTGATTAGCAGCACCGAGACCGCCTATGTCTCTGTCAGCGTGCTTCACTACGTCCTCTTAGGCTTGTCTTACCAGCCGTAGGCCCAAGGGCGCCGAAGCCGCCAGCGAGCAACGCCGGAGAACCGATCAACCATGGGCAGAGCACGAAGAGCACAAGTACGATCTCGAAAGCGGTGAGGAACGGGTGGTCCTCGAGAGGCTTTCGCACAGGCTCTGGGATGTCGTTCCACTTCAGGTCTTTGAGGCCGACGAAGACGTGGCCGAAGAGGCCTTTGGCATCTTCAAAAGTGTCCTTGATTTTTGCCATTTTTCAGTTGCTGGCGTGGCTTCAGCGTATGCTGTACGTTCCAGAAGGAGAGGTCAATTGGCAGACGGTGGCTTTCGTGAATAATGTCGAACCGAACAGTACATGTAAGTAAGGTAGCGCGTCAGCAAAGCTGCGGGAAAGCTTTCTATGCGCTTCGGAAGATATGGAGTTGTGAAGTTGGGTAGGTGATGTCAAATCCGCTTTACCATTTCTCTCACTCCTCATGCGGCACGGTCAACAGCACTCTCTACAGGCCTCAGGCGCTCGATTTACTGCCTTAAGAAACCGACATAAGGTATTTCCTGTGCCACTCACCCATGCACATCTCGTTCCTGCCCAATCGCGAGTCACAGTTTGGCGCCGCCTTACTTCACATGAACCAGCCACGTACTCCAGCGATAACCACACCCAGTCCCGCCCCAGCCCAGACCCGCCCCAGCCCAGAAGAGTCCATCCAACATCGCGGCACCTGCACCGCCCATCGCAGCACCCTGCAGCAACCTGAACAACCACGGTACCCCGTATGCGCCTTGAAACCAGGCCGCCCATCCTCCTACGAAGTACATTAGTGCTCTGAGCGGTGTGAATGCTCCGCTGCTTACTTACTAGCAACCGGCCCAGCTGCACCAAAGCCCAGGATACCTAGGATCGGCGCAATGAAGAGACCGGGAATGAAGGCAAGGATGGCTGCCATGACTGAGAATATGAAGTGTTGTTGTATGCTCTTCGTCGATAATGGTCTCCTCAAGCACGAGCGTGAACAGCTTACTGATAGTGAGGGATGTGAGAATGACTTGATCGTTCGAATGTGTGTCTTGTGAGTTGCTCGCACGATTGTGAAGGATATGAAGTAGTAGTAAATGAGAATCACTGTACGTGAAGGACTTATGCGCAAATATGACACAAGTGAGACAACGTCTGGGATCATGTGATTGGTGTTTCAGCAATGCTGTCGGGCTCTATCTGCATTGATGGCTCCTTGGTAGGTAGACACGCACCAGCCTAGAACAGTCTCGGCCCGGATGACTGCAACTCCTCCTACTTTCCGAAAGAGAATGACCGCTTGAAGCACCAGACTGACGACCTAAGTGAGCGACCATTTCACTCAATAATCCTGCTGGTCCAGCCTCCCAGCTCTGCGTCCGAGCACACTCTATCCATGTCCTCCATGCTCAGCCCAAGTGACACCTCCCAGTCCGCTGGGCCCTTTGAACCACCCTTCCGTGGCAGGATGTTATACGCGCCCTCGTTCGGCGACCATGCCTTCCTCCAGAAGTCGACTGTCGATGTGCCGATTCCAGGAATGCCGAACTCGATATCAGCACCCTGATCGCGCCACGAGCTGAAGTCGAGTCCAGTGTGTGTAGTGTCCATCGCCTGTGTGTAGAGTAGACAGGGTTCTGCCACATCCGAGACCGAAGAAAGTGTCTTGAGACGCTCGCTGACGTACGCTGCGTCGACTTTGGAGACGGCTTCTCGCATGCGGGAAGCAGCAAGGGCAAGAGCGACAACAGAGATAGGCTGCAGAGCATGCGTCGCATCCTCGCCTACATCAAGGAGCTCGTAGACCTTGGCCGTGGCGTTCGTGTGTACCACAGCATCCCCGAAGTAGTCTTCCGGAAGCTTCGGGGTCATGACGCCGCGAGCATTGACTGCTATGCCGATTTTAGTCGTCTCGGAAGCGGGCAGGCGATTGTGGGGCATGCGATTGTAGCGGGCCCTGACCACCGCGATCCAGATCAACCCGGATAAGCATGCGATGTTCGACACGAAGCTAGGCGCATCTGGGTTCTTCTTCAGTTCGGCTTTGATGTCCGCCTCGAGCTTTTGCACTGTAGCAGCTGAGAACTTTAAGATCCTGGTGGTGATCTCCTTGTACTTGTCGTGGTGGACCGGCGCTGTAGTGTAGTCGTACTCGGGGAACGACTCAAGGTTGCGTACCACTCCATCTCTCGGAGCGTATGCCACCCTCGGCTCGACCGGCATCACCTGCGCTGAGTCGTGTCGAGTCGGCATCTTCGTGGCAGCCGCGAACTCTTTCAAGAAGGTGACGAAGGAACCTCCATCAGCTACTGTGTGGTGGAATGCAAAGCACAGGATAAGTCCGCCTTCGATAAAGTTCGCCTGGATAGAAAGCGCGGGATAGGCTTGTCCAGGGGCTGGCCACTCTGGGACTGCAGAAAACACATCCTTGTCCATGGGCTTTAGTGGCATGCCCGCCTCAGCCAGCTGGTCATAAGCCCAGGCATACTCAGGTGCGGAGAGGTTCCTGACGGTGAAAATGTGGTCTCCGACGTTACCACTTAGTGGCGGATCGTACTCCAGCTTGACGGCATTCTGCTGAGCTGCACTCTCGTCGGGGGAGACGAAGCCAGTAATGAATGGCCACCGGAGAATAGTAGCGGACAGTGCTTGTTCGAGTTTTTCGACCGCCTCTGCTTGCAGTGTGGGATCCGGGAAAGGGAAGCAGAAGAGTTTGTGGATGAAGACCCGCACCATAGTCTGGTCAAAGGGGGAGAGCTCCACCTTCTCCATGAAGGTTCGGCAGGCTGGTGATAGCATAGGCATGGTGAGAACCTGTCCCGCGCGTGCTGAAGATGATCGTATTCAGGTGTTAGCTGGTAGTCGATGGGACCGTGGCTACAGCAATGGTTGTGTCGAAAGTATCGATCTCGGTTGACTAAATCTCTGTCCGAGTGGTTATGGTGAATGAGCTCCAGGCAGTGGCGGCTCTCCAGGTTACTGGGGAATTTGTGGTGGTATAACTTGGTTCAGGTTGGGTGGGCGAATTTGCGGCGAACGCGAATCTGAACGCGTGAAGATGTAGGCAGCAAGCAACTCATGACGTTGTGTGGTCGGTATGAGCAATCGTGATGGTGATGCAGGATGTTTGTGTCTGGCGCTTTGTTTGTGTCTGAGAAGGCGGTTGATGGAGGATGATGAAGCTGTATTTATACTTGCGCGCACAAGCCGCACGGCAGCCTGGCGTCATGTGACCTTATGTCACCAGTGAATGTGATGCAAGAACGACGCACGGATCAGGCAGGAGCGGGTGCCACGATACTCTGCTTGAATGCAACGTCAGCTGAAGATGCCAGGTTTCTCACGAGCACAAAACATACAGCTGAGCTCCTGAAACGATTGTATTGGATTATCAATTGCGTCAAGGACTACCCTGTCTCAATGGCACCAAGTCTTCGACTCCACACCCTCATAGCTCTTGCCTTCTGAAGCATGTACAGCAGCACTGGCATTAGCACCAGGTTCCTCCCACTCTTGGAGGGCGAGGACTTCAAACAATCGAGCTACCGACTCCAAATGCCCATCACCATCGTCATTAATGAATGAGCCACGATGGCAAATGTGATCATCGATGTGTAATGTCTCCTCCGAATGTGATGTCAATATCGCTCCGCCCATGTCACGAAATTCGCCTCGTTGTAACCGCATCAAGTCCTACCATCGGGTTAAGTCAGTCATATATACGTCGTACTCTCTCTGTGATACACTCACCAAAGGCCAAATCTCGTCGAATCCAGGATTCGCGTCATAGAAGAAGAAGTTTCTGAGCGACCTCCTGTTCTTGCGTCCGATGCACTGTAGCCACTCCAAGGCTGATGCAACATCGGTATTGAAGCAGTAGTGCGCTCGAAAGGTGTTTCGCTCGTAGAAAGTGTCAATGGTCATGGCTCGAATGGCAGTACAGGTTCGTGTTAGCCCGGGTTGGACCGGTCGCTGCTTTTCGCCCTCTTTCCAACGCCTCTGGTCCTCGGCCCACTCCTTTCCATCAGCATAACTACTGTCACAAGGACAGTTTAGGAGGAGTGGTTCGTCGTCGACGACCGTGTATTCGTAAACGATGAGCTGTATTTCCACTGGTAGCCGCAACAGACGAGACTGATGGTGCTGTTGGCCGTCCATCCTGGAGACAATCCTCCGAGATGCTGTGCTGCTCGAGATCTGGTGAAACCACACAATGTGTAGAACTGGACCGCAAGGTCGCTGTCATATATGTATGTCGCTTCGTACCCACGATTGACTCATTGGGGCTGTGAGCAGGCATCGGCTGCACGGCTAGGCATCAGCCACTCTCGATTGCAGTACCAACAGTGCGTGGCACCATAGCTCATCACCGAACTTATCGAACCTATCTTACGAGAGTCAGCCAATTGAACGCGGAAGGCTGTTGAAGGCGTCGGTGAATGAAAGGGGAAGAAGTAACAGGGAGGGGCGGAAGTTGCGACCGGATGGCTGGAAGAAGTGGAGCACTTGGACACCTCCTCGAAATCAACAATGCTCCGCAGACCAGTCACTACTACAGCACTACTACTTATGCTTCGTGATGGACAATGGGTTCAATCAATAAGCGTATCACACGAAACCGCCAGGCACTGGCGTGTACAGAGTGCAGGTCCGATCTGGCCAGCCCCGAACCAAGACCTCGTGTTGGCTGATCTTTATCTTTCAGACGCCGTAAGCTGAAGTGTGATCGTAGAAGTCCATGCGAGAGCTGCGTGAAACAGGGAGATGGAGAGGCTTGCCATTACGAGCGGTTTACCAGTGGAGCAGCACGTCAAGGCAGTTCTGTTGCCGAGACAAAACTTCGACACCTTGAGCAGCTCGTTAACGAGCTGTCACAGGCTTCCCACAAAGCATCCACGCCTGTGTGTTCCCAGGAACCAGGAGTGGCAGAAGTTCCTGATGAAAGGAATGCCTCGCATGATGTGCCCGCTGATCAGCTGGTGTTTAGAGGCGCGACGCACTGGTCTGCCTGGTCTGGTCTCTTGGCAGGTATCGAGCAAGTGAGGGATGCCCTTGCTGATCAAAAGTTGTATACCGAGTCCGGCGATATGGTCAATAGCACCGACATCATCTTTGGCGCTGCTCCGGCTATGCCATATGAGCAAGTGTTGCTGCAATATCTGCCATGCCGGCAAGAAGTCGACCGTCTTACCGCGCCATACTTCAGATCGAGAGCTATAAGAGCACCTTTCCTCCACACCTCGCACTTCGCAAGATGGTATCAGAAATTCTGGGAAGCGCCCCATGCTGCCTCCTCCCTCTGGGCCTCTATACTCTTTTCGATATGTCATGTCTCCGAGAACGTCCTGCTCCCGGACAGCGGTCCCTCACTACCGACTGGTCGATATGCAGCGGCCGCGGCGCATTGCCTTATTGCTGGAGAATATCAAAGGCCTAGGCGTTTTGCCGTCGAAGCTCTGCTGCTCTATCTGCAGGTTGAGTGTGTCTGCTGTCTGGACATTCCTGACGATATCTGTACGCTGTTTGGACTACTCATCCGCCTCGCTACCAAGGCAGGTTACCACAAGGAGCCTGGTAGCGGCACATTCTCACCGTTTGAGGGAGAAATGCGTCGCCGAACCTGGTCGCTTGCCATGCAACTTGATCTTTTACTGTCTTTCCAAGCTGGTATGCCAAGCACTGTTCAATTTCCTACGTGGGATGCCCAGCCTCCGACAAATCTCCAGGACTCTGATTTCGACGAGGATACTCTGGTCCTGCCACAAGCCCGACCAGCTACGATGGACAGTGATATTTCGTTCTACATCTCCAAGCACAAGCTTATGGTCGTGTTCGAGAAGATCTTGAGGCATGCTCTTGGGCCCCTTGACAACGACGGCAAGATCGTCAATGCACTGGACAACGAACTCAGGACCACGTATACAGCTCTGCCGGAGATGCTACGCCCGAAGCTAATGACAGAATCTGTTTTCGATCCGCCTGCCGATATCGTCACAAGACTTTGCGTATTTGCAATTTACGCCAAAAGTCTGTGCGTTTTGCATCGCCCATACGTTACCCAAGGCCGACCGGAGAGTGTTCTCACATGCTACGCCGCATCATCAGATCTTCTTCGTTACTTCTGCGACGCCTACACCACCTTCCAGCCCGGCGGCTTGAACGAGTCCGAGCGGTGGTTCATGGGCAGTATCACGTGGAACGACTTTCTTCTTGCCAGCATGGTTTTATGCCTTGTCCTCTGCGTCACCAGTCAAAAAGCCCTTGGCGTGGACATTGACCACGAGCAGACCATAACGCTGCTTCGAAAGGCCAATGCTGCATGCACGGAGCAAGCGACGAGGAGCAGGGATGCGAGACGTGTGATGAAGTTGCTTGAGCACGTTATTGCACGCTATGGTCAATTCAGAGCCCAGACTGCATCGCCGGGCCTCTCCAGAGAAATAGTGATACCAGGCCTATCGGCTTCGAGTAGCATCCCAGTCACGACGATGGAATCAGATCCAATGTTCACTGGGGACGCCGCATTTGATGACGCTTGGTTGCCGAATGACGGGCCAAGTGGACTGACCCATGACCCTTCGTGGGTTTACATGGAAGAGTTCCTGCAATTGCCCGATTACGACTTCATACCAGGTTCATGATCTTAGACCAAAATCATGATGTTCCAAAAGTGAAGACCAACACAAGTTATCACCCTTCTATGCTCCATCATCAAAACTCTGCCGCTCTCGTGCTATCCTGCTCGTACGAAAGATCGGAGCCCCAATGCATTCGACGCTGCCCATCCACCTGCCTCTTTCCGCTTGTGGAAAGCTCACAACACAAACAAGGATCTCATCACCTCTGCTACCATCTCGGCTTGCACAGAAGTGGCCAAGCTACCATTGTCTGGAGAGCGGTCCCAGAGCCGAGCGCCGCGTGGCAGAAGGGATCAGCGTCCCAAGATACTGGAGCATGTAAAGTACTCGTGCTGAAGAGGACTGGTGGACGCAGCTCGGAGAGAGACTGGGAACAGTCAGATAGACGATGAGTTATGCCCGACATAAATCACATAACCATGCCGTCGCAGATCCGTTGGGCTACAACAAGGATGTTGATGGGCTCCGGCGCGTCAGCTCCCGGCGCATCTATGTTCTTGCCCGAGAGCGGGCTTGCGTCTACGCCCTTCACATTCACCATGCGCTCGTAGATGGTAGCGCCCTGGCAATACGCACGTACGCCCATCACGGCGTTGACGGCTTTCTGGAATTTGCCAGTGCTGCGATGTTCGTCCATATGGACTAAATTGGCCGTATGGATATGGACCGATAAATATGGAGCTCGAGAAAAGTGATATGGATATAGATATAGAGTATGGATTAATGCTAAGCCGGACCTAGCTAGCCAATCAGAGCGCTGGATTCGTAGGTTTTATCCTCCCTAAAGGCAACCTTCGGGCACTCTACACCTAGTATAAAACCGCCAAGCATAGCTAATCTATATAAGTCTATATGTGGATGGACGGAAAGGCTATGGATATGGACATAGAGCTGTCAGAACAGGTCCATATCCATATGACCGAATCCATATAGAGTAGCACATCGCAGCACTGGAATTTGCGGTCACCCTCCAGTATCTCCGACGGCAAACGCTGCTTCTTGGGCGCGTATATGCTCGCAGTAGTCGTCACCCAGGGTTCCGATGTCTTTTTATGAAGCACCGCTGGAGCCTTCGGGGAGCCTCTGGAAGGCTTTGATGGGCCTTGAATCGAAGGTGATGAGATTGCGCTCGAGCTTTCGGTATGGGCGTCTCCTCGTTGACTGACCCACCAATGGAGCGCACGCTGCACCTTCAACCATTAAAGTGTCAAGTCTGTCGAACCGTGTTAGCACATGACTGAACCTCGATCTCTCTAGTCAGAATATACCTCTCAGTTCTGGGAACCCGGGTCTGTCCCCAAGAATCAGAGGTCGAGCAAGATAGCATCTGAAGGTGTTGCGCCTAGTCCGGTTAGAAGTCGCGCCGAGTCCAACGAGTACGCTGTAGTGCCATGTTAGCTAATCATCGGGCCGTTGTCGTAGACAGTGGCCTACATCAACAGGTCAAGGGAGGGCAGCCCTTTCCAGAACGGCCCCTTTCTCATTGCCACCAGCAAGCCATCAACGTAGCTTTCCATTGAAGGGTGTCCAGGTGGGTTCTCGTTGCAGACAAGATTGTAGAGTAACGCAGCGGTTTGGTGGATAGATCTAGCAAGGCACACAGTACCGTCATTTGTCTCTTCTTGAACAACACAGCGTGATTGACTGAACCGCGATAACTGCGCAAAGAAGTGGTCGGCTCGCTCCTTGTCTAGCCCTGAGGTGCGCAAAACGTTCGATATGCAGGCCAACGCACACGTCAAGAGATCCAACGCATCTCGGACGAAGACTAGCATGGCTGAAGACGCAAACTTCCCGCAAAGGCCGTCGAGCTCGGCGCGCAGAGTTGTGGTCAAGTCGTCGCAGAAGTCTGAGCTCGAAGCTTTCTTATGGGTTCCATGCCTGGATCGACTGTTTCCGTCGAAACTCTGGAGCAGCAGAGTATTGAGCATGACAGCATGCGTAAGATCGAGCCTGTCGTTAATCAGAAAGATCAGCCACCGCTTCAGTCCACACATCGCTGCTAACGTACACTTCAATTAGGAAGTTGATATTTTCTGAGTCTGCGTCTTGTCGAGCCCTCTTCAGCTCGATGATGCGCTTCAAGCCGCCGAGATGTATGACCGCGTCACGATTCGATCTGGACAACTGTTCCATACTCATGATTAGCGTGATGACGTCTCGGTGTTCTATACACGCCTACCTCGAACGATGTGAGCAGGATCAAAGCCGAGACGGTCGATTCGGCTGTGGCAGTCTCGACAGAGAGCATGCGTTCGTTCATCTCTTCCAGCACCCTAGCCTTCAACAGCTGGTCGTTGAAGGAGAACGACTCGTTCCAAGCCTGTATGTATCCTACAGCTGCCAGGGAGGTGGATGCGAGCAACAAAGGACACGGTGCAACGTCCCAAGCCTGCTTCGAAACCTCAAGTATGGTCCAGCAGCTGGTATGAGCCTGCATTAGAACCAGCCCTATTTGGAGGTCAGTAGGTTATCTAACACTCGTAGTTCGACCAGAGAGATCGCCGTACATTCTGCGCATAGTCCAAACATCGAGTTAACAGAAGCCGGGTTTTCAACACTACCGGCAACCATTGGAAGACTTCGCGACGCTGTATCGAGCCGTCGGCTGCGCTGCAACCTTCGACGCAGTTCTGGAGACGTCTCATCGTTGTTGCCGCCACTGCTTGAGGAAAAGGACTCGGGGTCTTCTCAAAGTCGTCGCTGCTGGGAGCGGAACGATCTCATCGCCTGAGCTCTGATCTTCTTCCTTGTTGCCGGATCCTGTTTGCCATTGGACGGACAGACGTCGATGAACTCGAGCGTCATCTTGCCTGACTGTTCCGCTAGGTCGGTATATAGTCTGGCCTTTCGTAACGGTCAAGTCTCTGTAGCATTAGTACCGAATACAGAAGGACTTCTCGTGTCGAACTCTGGACCGTCTGGACTACGCAACCTCTTGTACTTCGGCAGCAAGAGCATGCTGCCTGGTTGCCGGACCCCATTGCCCTAGTTTGCCTCATTGAGAAACCATACCAGAACCTGTGTTCCTGATGCAGCGACTTGACTATCCGTCCGCTCTCGAGCCGCTCAGTAACCTTGGCTGAGTGGACAGAGATCTGTAATCAGCCCTACCAAATCGCATGGTGGATTTCAGCCCCAAACTTTGTGCGGTTCTGTTGCGAGCGATGCCCACAGAAGGAAGGATCGATGGAAACGGCGTCGTAGGGCACGTTTAGAACGATATCTTTTCTGTCCGAGCACTGTATTCGTACACTGAGACGACAAATCATATGACGACGACCCATTACCTATTTGAGCCAAGGCTGAAGGATCTTTTTGTCGTCCCGCGGCTTGTGACCATACACCATTGTGCATACCGCATCGGACATTTTGCGATCTGTCATCACAGCCCACTCTGCCAGAAATACTGACTGATGGGTACTGGTACAACATGTAGGAGAAGGAGGTAGGAGCTGGGCGACACGTGAGTTCGCGATTACTTCTCCCAGCACGCACCACCGCGCAACGCTAAGTAGAACTGCGCGCGACGCGTCTCCTGGTAAACATGTCAAGTATCCTTCTCTCGTCTCCTGTTGGCTGCTGTGGACTCGTAGATCGCGTGAGCGCAATGACAAAAAGACCTTCATCTGCTCTGGATCAGCAGCCTACTACAAACGGCCACCCGGTCTCGAAGTCGCCACGATACGAACAACCTACACAAGAGCCCAGTCATGCCAGCCTTGCGAATGATGCCAGGAGTACTGGTCAACTTCCGAGCGAACGCCCTCCGCCTGTGAACTATAGGCTCCCCGCACCGTGTGTTGATGTAAATCTCCATCAGCCCACAGGCGGACGGCCTCAGGGTGCGAACTACCTGGCTCCAGGCTCAAACTTACATGCGGGCCCCGGGCTGTCTTCGCTGGGCGGACACGGCCAAACCACGAACTGCGCTCTTCCGCTTCCGAATTACACCGCCAATGTCGGTCACAGCTCAGATGGACACCCTCCGGCTGCGAACTATGCTGTGCCATTAGCCAATGGTGCTGCAAATGTCAGCCACAACCAGGGCGGACGTCTTCCGGTCGATTGTGCGCTCCCGACACCCAATGGTCCTGCGAATGTCGGTTACAATCCATTCGCACGCCCTCCGCCGCTGCCAATCCAACATCAGGTCTGGCTCGATGCGGGTTACTATACGGTACACTACAACAATGTCGCGCAACTCGTCATCGATCGATTTCCGATGGCTAGCGCCTGTCCACCTCCATCAGGCAGCTCGCAGGCATACTCAACGATCGAAATCCAACCGCCTCAACCCCAAGGACCTCCGGGGCAGATATGTATAAAAATATGGCATCCCGAGCCTCTGAGACCAGCAGGCCCATCATGTCTCCAGCCTTCGATCGGCTACGGGGCTGGACCTCCACCGCAAGCTCCAATTTCCCAGCCACCTACCGGGTATTGGCTCGGACCTGCACAGCAAGCTCCTTACAATGCTCAGGCGCCAAATGCTTACATGCCTGGACAGCCAACATATCCACACTATCCCCACGGCAGCCAGGTCATAGTCCATCCTGCTTCGAATGGTGCTCATACTATCCCAGCACCGGTAATTCAGCCAGATGTAGCGCCTCGTCTGCAGCCTCGGGATCTCAGCAGGTTTTCTGCAGCTGCATGGCACGCCATTAACACGGACTACTGCGACAGCAGAGGCAGCAAGGAGTACGAGAATGCCCATCTAGCCATTGACGATGTCGAAAGCTGTATAGAATCAATTCGAGACGCAGCCATTGAACCAGGTACTCCGTTTGAGACCAAACGAAGCGCGATAGAAACACTACGCAAGATCGGGAAGACCATTTGTCTTTCCACTGACGTTATCGGAAGCGAAGTGCGTAAACACTTCCAAGGCGAGACTGGTCTCGAAGACGCCTTGTTGGCCATCATCAGGCCCATGGAGTTAGAAGAGGTCAAGTCTATTGCGTTGACGAGAGACGAAAAAGGACAATTTCTGGAGAAGATGAAGGCACTGACTTCTAGCGCAAAGAACTTTTGCATCTTGGATGGCCTCGAGGAGGTATCTGCAATCATGCAATCATGTGTTGATGGTCATGTTGTTGGAGATGGGGACGAGGAGAGTGAGGACGACGATGAGAACGACGAGGAGGATAATGAAGATGTGGATGGAGAGGAGGACGACGCGGAATCCTACGAGACCAGAAGGTACTGGGAGAAGCAGAATAAGAGCGAGAAATGTTATAGATGAGAGAGTATTTGGAAATACCTGGTGGGATGTGTGGCGATCAACATGTCTTTGTATATATATGCTGAAGGAGAATGTGTGTTGATCGCGCCTTCTATATTGAGTTGGACAACACGTGACGAGCACTAATAAGGCACTTTAAGCCACAGCGGGAGTAAGGCGCCTCCCGCTGCAGGGATAACGCATCTCTCCACGCGAGCCACGGTACCTGATCGGCGTCACTGGTCGAGAACCAGCCGTGCTCTACCATGTTCGCATCACCACGGGCTTGACTTACCAGAACGCCCAAAGCAAGAAGTAGCGTTGGAGAGCGGACACATCCGACCGACACATCCGACCGACACACCGACCACCGACACGATTTGATATTCGATTGGGTCTGACAAGAGCAAGAGCAAGTTCGCGCACGCCGGGCCACTGAGAGGGAAGGAGGAGGTCATGATGAGGAGCTGGCGATAACACGAGCCTGCCCAGCGCTCGCCCGAACCTGGACGGTCGCACTGGTGTTCCCGTACTCCCACGTATGTTCCACTGGCACCTCACGCACTGAACGAACGCCAGACGCATTCTAGTTGCATCATTGGTACTACGCATCATATTGTCAGCATGGCTCCTCCGGACCTCGCCACGATTGCGATGGAGATATTCCAAGGCGCGATTAGCAACATCGTTCAGGATGTTTTAGTCGATCTCCACCGGGACCACAAAATGATGCTCATGGACCTCGATCCGACCACCAAACTACCTCATTGCGATCGCTGCAACCTGCCTCGCCTACTCGACCCACCTCTGGCCAATGCAGTACGAGGAGCTGCCTCTGACCCTCCTGCCGACACAGTCTACTGCGACAAGAAGCCATGGTGCCGGAGATCTGGCTTCGACATCTACGGCAACCCGTTCCTCAAGGCTGACCTCACCGGACGGCCCCCTACCAAGAAGGAACGAGAAGCGGCGAAGAATGGCAACAAGAAAGACGACGGCACACCTGCATCAAACGAAGGAGGCGATGCTAACGGGACCGGTCCTCCTTCTCCATCTGCAGAAGACGGCGCAAACGCCAAGAACGACAAAGTCGAGAAAGGCGAAAAGAAGGCATTGAAGATTGACGAGAAACTCAAGAAGGGCGAATACATTCCATGGCAGACTTGTCCTAATTGCAAACGTAGCTTGCTCATCACACGATTTGCGAAGCACCTGGAACAGTGCATGGGTTTATCTGGTCGAGCGGCAAGTAGGAATGCTATGGCCAAGATGAACGGCAATACACCAGCTGGGTCGCGTGGTGGGACGCCAGGTCCGGGAGGCAGTCAAGGTGATAGCAGGGCCGGTGCCGATGAGGATGAAGACGAGGATGAGAAGATCAAGGGGCCGGGTGGGGTGAGGAAGAAAGTGCTTAAGAAGGGCTTGACTTCGAAGCTCAAGAAGGCGGAGAAGGATGGAAAAGCGAATGGGAAGGTTGTAAAATCCGCTTCGAGTGTCGTTGGTGGAAATGGGAAGAGAGATAGGGACGAAATGTCGCTTGGCGATGATGCTGACGAGGAAGAAAGTGTGCACGTGAAGAAGCGGCAAAAACTACAGCGTATGGAGAGTGTGGCGAGCTTCGCGTCGCAGTCTTCAGCGCAGCCAGGAAGTGCTGTCGAAGAGGATGGTAGTTTCATCGACGATGCGGCGAGTTTTGCGGCAGAAGAATGATCTTTTGCATTGTGGACCTTATACCAGCATGGCGTCTTGCATAACGGGCTGATGGTCAGGGAAGGATATCGGGGCCTGTAACATAGCTGCAGGGCTCCAGCACAAGGGCATGTACGGGTGTGCAGACCTACCTAATCGCAATGCATTGTACTCGACAATCGTCTGCTACCTCATGTTTGTCGTTCTTGCTGCCGGTGGAGTGGAGTAGAGCTCGGATCATCGATGCCAAGGCAAAGCAAAATCCGACCTCACGTGCCCGACCTTGCTCAATTAATGACTTGCTCGAGACTTGTCATCCCCTCGGCGACAGACCTCACCTGCCTAATGCATCAGATGCGACTCGATCGATCCTAGAAAGAAAGAACGGCCTACTCGCCTCGTCATCGCCATGTCGCTATTGCTCTAGAAGACGGACCGGAGAGTCGTCCGGTGATCTGCACCGCGACCGTTGCCCTTGCTGGAGGACATCCCCGCCGCCTTTCTGGACTTTGAAACTTACGCTCGCCCGCATGTAGGCTTGTGCGACCATATCGCGCTTGTCTCAAGGATCAACCAGCAAAAGTGCATAAGAGTTGAAGTCGCCATGTGGGTCACCCGCGGGACCTCGTTGCATATATCGGATTAGAAACATTAGTTCGTCCACGCTTGGAACGTTCCTGGCAATAGCAGTTCCTCGAGAACTGCAGACCGAGGCTGGCTCGTTGTGATGCCAGAACCGTAAAGTGTCTGTCCTGACTTTCAGGTAGAGACAACGGCTCGCTCGAACGGCTCTTCTCTATTCATCCTTGTCTTTAACCTAGATGTGGCGGACTTATCGCCGTCAACGAAGATTTGTCCAATGCCCTTGTCATGCACTTGCGGGAGGATCTCCGATCGGAGTACATCTATCTTGCACCGCGCAGCACCACAGATCGCAATGCGTCTCGTCCTATCTCGCTAATCGTAAGATAGGCAGACAAGGTCAGATTCACTAAACGTTCTGCGTTTGTGAGCGCCCAAACCCTCTACCATTGCCCATCCTTGCTACCTTGCTGATACCAGGTCAGCAACCCTCACTCGAGCCGCTCGATCTACACACCACGTTTCGTTAGGTGCATCATCGCTGTCTAGACCGAACGAGCTTTACACCATATTGCCACTGGATCATGCCACACTTCCCGCAATCAATGGCAATTTGGCCGGAACAGCCGTATCCCCAGGATAACTTCGTTTACGGACAGACCTATGGGTTTGGCAACCAAGTTCCGGGAGACTCAGACTTCCTGCCATTTCCTGGACCGCTGGCTCATGTTCAGCAGCGCCATTTCATACACCCTCAGCAAGCGCCGGCACCCTGGTTCGACCCGAGAACTGTTACAAACCATCATGTGTATCCCGGCTTTGTGCATCCACCCTCCCACACAGGTGAGTCGATGGCCGCTGTCCAAGCGCAGAAGTGGCAGCCAGGTGGCAACCCAGAGGACTGAAAGCCGCCCAAGCCATGGGCTACTAGAGGTGGTAACGGGAAGTCTGTCGAGAGAAGCAGAGCAAGTTCTTTGAGCCTGCTGGTTAATTCTTCCGCTCAGCTACCTGGTCGCGCTTCATAATGTCTGGTACACAGGCTAACACTGCTTTCAAGCAAATTTCATTACAAGAGTGCCGCCCCCAACAGCGGTTCCGGACGTGCCCAGAGGTCCACCTCGGAAACCTGTGCAGACCGGACACGCTGTTGGCTAGGCAACCTTCCTACCAATGCAACCATCCACGAGCTCAAGGACTACTGCTCTCGAGGTGGGCCCGTTGACATCCGGAGTGTGTTCCTGATGTCAAGGAGCAACTGCGCGTTTGTGAATTGCAGTAGCCATGATGCATGCGAGGCTGCGATGACAGTATTTCGGGACCTGCCGTTTCGTGGTCGACGCATAGTCTGCAGGTTACGGTTGCAGCCAGGGTCATCTCCAACACTGTCCTCTTCGACGGGCTCCGACGCCTCGACGATATCAAGCTCTGAGAGCCCGACTTCACCAAGTACTCCAAGCCCGGACAATATCGACCATCCCGTCATCGTGCAAAGCGACACACCTCCTTCGGCAAGCCCACAATCAGAACCCAAACTTCCTGGCGAGGACTCGACTTTGGACAGCAGGCCAGAGCCCGTCAAAATTCCAGAGAGGTTCTTCTTGATCAAGAGCTTAACGGTCCAAGACCTCCTCGCGAGCGTCAATAACGGCACCTGGGAGGCTCAAGCACACAACGAAGAGACACTTCAGCACGCCTTCAAGAACTCCGGGAACGTATACCTCGTCTTCTCTGCCAACAAGAGCGGCGAGTACTTCGGCCTTGCTCGAATGAAGTCGCCCATGATCGCCAAGCACCCGAATGACAAGCCTGCCATCACACCAGCTGCCGTGGCCGATGCGAGGTCGACAGACCCGCAATCTATCGTGACGCCAGCGAACGAAGTAGCGCCAAGTGGCAAGATCTACGATGACTCGCTGAGTAAGACCATCTTTTGGGAAGCAGATCTTCCGGCTACCGATGGCGAACCGAAGAACAGTTGTGGAGGCCCACTGCCCAAACAGTTTGACGTGGAGTGGCTTTCGACGAAGCGCGTGCCGTTCTTTCGCGTTCGTGGTCTTCGAAACCCTTGGAATGGCTTAAAGGAAGTGAAGATCGCGAGGGACGGGACAGAGCTTGAGCCGAATGTTGGGAGGCATCTGGTTCAGATGTTCAGCTGAGGGTGACATGGTCATGAGACCACCGAAGAGTTGCAAGCTTAATCTCGAGCAATTGGACAGATCTTCTGGGTGACACCATGACGCTATTCATATTGATCACAGCTCTGCATTCGCACGTAGAACAGAGAAGCGTGCCTCCTGGGCTCTATTAAATCTAGACCCGTTAATATGCATGTTATCGCCCACTTCTAGCTTCTAGTGCTGAGCTCAGGACAGCGTAAGCCCACTTTAGCAACGCCGTCATATCGCCTTGAGCACCCTCAGGCATGATCTTGACATTTAATTCATCCACAACATCCTGCCTGACCTCACCCTCAACATCCCCATCCTTGAACATGAACGCATGGTCCTTGACATAATTCGGCCACACAACCTTCTCCCAATAGCCCTTCGGATCCTCCCACCAGCCCTCAATAGTGACATACCCCGACCTCGCCTCCCTCCTCGCCTTCCCGGTAGCAAAATCCGTCTTCAACAAAAGCTTAACATCAAACAAACCCCGAATCTCCGTCATATCCTCCGAATACATCAAGAACCCATCGATAATCGCAACAGGCGGCACGTCCTGGAACATCCACCGTCCGGCCTTCCACTTCAGATCATCGATCACGCTGGCGTCGACGTCTACTTTGCCGACGTCGTTCTTGTCTTCCTTGGAGATAAGGTCTGGCGGAGGCATCCCGACTTTTCGGATATGGCGAAGAGACTCCTCGAACTTTGGTAGATCGATAGCTTCGACACAGTCCCAGTCTGCAACATCGCCGGCCTCATGGTTGATCGGGATTTCGGCGTCGGTTTTGTAGAAGTCGTCTTCGTGGAGGATGAATGTGTTGGGAAAGATGTCGCGGAGGAGGCGGGCTAGGGTTGTTTTGCCGGAAGAGGAGACGCCGGATATGCCTACTATTATTGCGTTGTTGGTTGCCATCACTCGGGACTTCGTTTCGGTGCTGAAATGTGTTCCGCTTTAATGTGCTCCGATGGTGTCCTCCATGAAACCGAGAGTTCTGCAAGCGCCCAGTGGAGTTGAGTCGGCAAGCATATCAATTATTGAAGTTGGCAGGAAAGTGAATGTTCAAATATTGATGGCATGTGATGCGCACGAGCCATCCGGAAGCAACCCGGCCGGAGCGTAACCTTAATCCGAGGATTCAACCTGCAGCTTCCTCACTTGAACAGCAACTTCACCAGCGACCACTACTTCTTCACTTCTGCACAGAGTGATCCATACATTCAAGCACACCTTTCGACAAGGTGCCCGTTCATCGCGTACGATACCAACAGTTGCGGACGCGTCTCTAGTGACGACCGCCGACAATGGCGCAACAACCAGACATCTCCTCGATTCTTGCTGCATTGGGTGAGCACATGACAGCATGCTTCACTTGATATTTCTTGCTGACGTACCACAGCGCAAGGCGGCGGATCACAAGCACCAACACCCTCGCAACAGCCTCCACCAGGCCATGCACTCCCGCCAGGCTACCCTCCTGGCCTCCCACAACAGCAATCGTACCTACCGCAACCTTCGAACACCGGCAGCGTCGACTTAAGCTCCATCAAGCCTGTCAACAGCGGCTCCGTCAGCATTGCGGATGCCATCGCCAAAGCAAAGAGCATCGCGGCGAATCGTGGTGTGCAATCTTACGACCCACGACAAGCACCCACTCCACGCGAAGATCCACGCCTCGCAGCGCGCGACTACGGACGTTCGAGATCCCGCTCTCCAGCTCGACAAGAACCATATGGCGCCAACCCTTACCGCGACGAACGCCGCGAAGATCCCAGGAGAGGCAGCTTCCGCAGATCTCCATCACCCGATCGCAACTTCCGTGGCTCCAGAGACCCGCCTCCTGGCTATCGCGCCGATGATGGACAGACCGAGACGATCCGTGTAAAGTCTTCGCTTGTCGGTCTGATCATTGGTCGAAACGGCGAGAATCTGAAGAAGGTGGAGACTGATTCCGGCGCGCGTGTGCAATTCATCCAAGCAAAGGAGCCTCACGCCTCCGAGCGCCAATGCACCATCTCCGGTAGTCTGCGCGCTCGTGAAGCTGCCAAAGCTGCCATCTTCGGCATTATCGATGAGAATGGTGGGCAGAATGTTATGCAAGAGAAGGGAGCGTACACACCAGGCATGCCCGGCCGCGCCAAGGTCAACTTGCCTGCTCTCAGGGAGGGCGAGAACAATACGCAGATCATGGTGCCAGACAAGACTGTTGGTCTGATCATCGGCCGTGGTGGGGAGACTATCAAGGACCTGCAGGAGCGCAGTGGGTGCCATGTCAACATCGTAGGCGAGAACAAGAGCGTCAACGGACTCCGACCCGTCAACCTGATCGGTGACGACCAGCAGACGCGGCTTGCAAAAGAACTCATCATGGAGATTGTGGAGAGCGACCTCAAGTCACAGCAGAGTGGCGGCCAGGCTGCTCCTCAGCGAGAGCGTAGCTACGATAACTACAACCAACAGCGTGGTGGAAGTAACGGCGGTGGCGGCCCTGCAGGTGGTCGCGACTGGATTGAGAAGACAATCAAAGTGCCGTCAGAGGCTGTTGGTATGATCATCGGCAAAGGCGGCGAGACGATCAAAGAACTTCAAAAGACGACGGGATGCAAGATCAACGTGAACCAGCCAAAGCCTCCGGACGTCACCAGAGACATCGATCTCGCCGGAAATGCCAGATCCATGGCCGAAGCAGAGCATACCATCTGGGAGAAGGTTGAGGTCGTTCGACAACGTGACTCCGCTGCTGGCCGAGGAGGTCGCGGAGGCGGCGGCGGTAGCGGTGGCGGCGGCGGGTCGTATGACGGGTACTCACAGCAACAGCAGCCCCAGGTTCCAGCCTACGGGCAGTACATGCCATCGCAGACACCACAAGCACCACCACAGATGCCGGCGTTCCAGATGCCAGGACAGCCACAAATGCCTCAGGCCGGTGCCCAAGATGGCAGTGACCCGTACGCCGCTTATGGAGGCACGCAAGCTGTGATGCAGTGGTACGCGCAGCAGATGGCCGGCCTCGGACAGCAACCACCCGGCAATCAGTGAACATGACCCCACGATGACCATGCGTGACAAGCCGATATGCTGCTGTCGATCCTGCTACGATGAATGTCTGTGACATGACTGGTCCGTGACATGATCATACTGCTCTTGACACCAGAACCGCGATGACATGGTGACCTGCGTTGTCGATGCTGTGAACCTCATCTCGAGTGAACAAGCTGTCTACTTGATCCAATCCTGGCATCAATTCTCGGAGTTGACACGATGCTCGTCAGTATACGGTTGCGTGCGCTCTTCAGCACTTAGACACTCTGAGCTGGTCATTCGTAACTCGACTGTGGTCCATTGCTCCATCTGAGTAGCCTCCTTCTGGACATACATCATCTCCATGGGCGTTTGGCACAATACTACGCTTATGCTTCTATGTCTCGGAGGGCACTCACGTTGGCGCGTTAGGCTCTGAATGTCCTGACCTATCTGCTCTGCTTGTCAAGCTCAGCGCTTGACACAGTTCGTCTCATCCAACAACATGCATTCTGGTTCGAAGATGAGAATCTGCCTTCGTGCCCTGAGAGAATCGTCACGGATGTGCTGGTGAAGATACCTCATGGTGCTGGGTTTGCAGCGGTGCTCTTTTGGACATGTTTCTTCGCGATGTGTAGTTATCGCCTTTGAGCTAGCAATCAAAACTTGAGTAAATAAAGCATTCCCGTGGTACGTTGACTGGTCAAGTGCATGGTATTGACGATTCAAGTCGTGTTTGCCTTGAGCTTGTTTTGTGGCTGGAAGCGAACGTTCGCCATCTCGTTCGCGTTTCGAATCCACGACCTCGTCCTCGTCCTCGATATCACACCAGTCAACAAACTACATTTACGCTGCATCTCGCGCCTTGTGACGATGCTACTCCCCATCGAACCTGCGATCGCTCAAGCCAACCCGAAGTTCGAGGTTCTGTACCGCGATCTGTGTAACAACAAACTTAACTCGGATGGCACATCAGTGGTCGATGGCAAGGCGCAGAAAGAGCGCGAAACTTTGAGTCAGGTGTGTAACGTAGTCTATGATGAAGCTGTTGTTTTCCGAAGTGGAGTGAGAAATCACGTACTCGTCTCCACAAGATAGGGACACATTCGAGAGGTAGCACCTGGTCTACATAACAGCACTGATCGACCTTATAGGAGCTCCACAAAGCACGCGTAGAGTCTGCACGGAAGGAGTTGATTCGTAATGGACTTCATAGCCTGTCGTATACGCCTGATGCGCTGCCGGAAGAGGTCAGTCAAAAATCTCCACTTGAGAAATGAGAAGTCCAGTAGCTGAATATATGTAGCTGCAAGAAGTCGTAGCTACCGTATCCGCCATACTCGAAGGCCAGATCGCAGATGAAGACAGACTGCTACTGCAAGAAGACCTTGCGAAGTTCCAGGTATGTCGTAGCATTCACAGAGGCGACCACAAGCTAAATAAACTTCAGAGCAACCTCAAGCCAATCACCAAGGCACTTTCCAAGGCACACCGCGTGGATGCCGCGCTACTCGCAGGACTTCTTGACCTGGACGATCCGCCAACGCTCGAGACTCTACCGCAAGCTGTGGCGAAGCTGAAGGACTCGACCTCTGGAGCCCGCTCTACAACAGCGGAAATACGTCTCGCCCTTGCCCGTGAAGCCTCTGATCTGCACGCAACCTATCGTAAGATCATGGAAGCCGGTATCCGCATTCTGGAGCAGACGATCCACGGCTCCGTGGCACGCGGCACGAAGGCGAAGGCAGACTATCTGGCGGTAGTGGCGGAGGGTATGAGCAAGAAGCTGGAGCTTCAGCATGGGCAGCTCATGTCTCAGGTGTATTCTACGGACGTACAGGAGACGCTACATATACGTGCTGCGAGTGTCGAGAAGGAGACGAGGACGGTGAAGACGAAAGTGCGCGAGGCTGAAGAGAGGTTAGAGGAGTACAGGAAGGCCGCAGGGATCGAAGGGATGGCTCGGGAGTATGCCGAAATCTTGAAGGAGACGGAGAGGGTTAAGGCGGAGATTGAACGGTTGCAGATGGACTGAATGCGGACGTAGTTGGGAAGTGTAGCATGGAACGACCGGCGAACCAGTACCATAGCAGCCAAGGCTGACTTTCGTCTTCAGTTCTACTGTCTCTAGCAACGACTAGCCACTTGTTCGAGTCAACCACTCAGCTTGCTATCGTTTCAGGAAATCGAAGTACATAGCGGACAAGGTAGGGCTGATGTTGCTATACCGATCCTAGAAGGAAGGAGCCTCGGCACGCCACTTCCAGCTCGTATCTTCGTACATTGCGGATTATGTGCTGAGGTCTGATCATCTTACTTTGCTATACTCATACTATTCCTACATATAAGGTACACCTACATATCCGGGTATCCACCCTCTCGAGCGTACCATTACTGAGCTCAAGCTGAAGGCACCCAACTAACGGTCTCTACTTTCATCAGCCAACATCATCCCGTCTAAATCTGGGGTACATCGAAGATGGCGCCCACACCATATACGTTCAGCAATGTTACAGAGGAGAAAGACTTGGTCAAGAAGATGAAAGAGGGTATTTTCGATAGTGACTACATGCAACTCGTAAGTTGTTCGTGGCAAAGAGCTCTTCAATTCCCTCTCTACAGAGAAAGCGGTCTGCTCCTCATTCGCTGCTAACTCAGACACGCTTCCAGTTGAAGCGAGATCCGATCCCGAACGCAAACCTCGCCTGGATGAACGTGTTCGAAGTCGTATCAGTGGAAAAGCTCAGCGATACCACAGCGCGCGCGGCCTTCCGCTTCCCGGTTCAGCACGAGTATTTGAACCCTGCACAAGGGCTCCATGGTGGCCTCTCGGCTGGTATGTTCGACACGATGACGACTTGGACCCTAGATCCGATCCGCAAGCCTGGCTTCTGGTCGCTGTTCGGCACAACGAGGTCGCTCAACTTGACGTATTTGCGGCCTGCGGCGGAGGGAGAGATGTTGAGGATGGAGTGCGAGGTGAGTCGTGCCAATGTCGATACTTCGGTGTCGGTCTCTGACGTTCTGCAAGGTCGTCCACGCTGGCAAGCGGTTATGCTTGATCAAAGCTGTGCTAATGCGAGAGAGAGATCGTGCCATCATCTCGACTTGCGAACACCAGAAGTACAACAATGATCCGGATATGGCGAAAGCATAGGGTGGCGGGTAGGTGAAAAGCTTTCAGCGCGACAGCATTAGATGTTCCTCATATCGCAGGTGTCCATAGACTTATAAACCGTCTTGATTCGCCCCATTCAAAAGTCCGTCACACGCCCATTGTAGCTCCAGTCGCCGTTCCATCGAAGTGGATCGTTCTTCGGCCCACCCACCTCCCCAGTCTTCGGATTGACGTCTCCTTCAAACTCTGGCTTAGCGCCTCTGCGTACGTTTGGATGTAGCTCCTCGCCATCACCCTTTGCCGCAATTCTTGCCCTTTCTCGTAGCATGTCCAGCATTTGGGTGGCAGCCTCCGATCGTCCTTGTCCGCTAGGCGCATCCAGCGGATCTTCTGCAGTCTGCGAATTCACGCTCGAATCGATCTCTTTGGGTGTACTGAAGGCACCGGTAGACTGCTTCTGTAGCTTCTCAAACATTTCTTGCTCCTCCTTTGGGAGGCGTGGAGGCGATGGTCCAGTCGTCCATTGCGATCTGGCTGATGCTGTGGCGGAGAATGGGCGTCGGAGGTAGGCTGGGCGGATCGTGCGCGTGGCTTTGCTGATGTGCTGCATGGTGAGTCGTGTAGTCGAGATATCTAGGTGGAGATAGAGGTAATGATATGAGTGTCCATGAACCGAAGGTCTTCATGTACATCTCCTTCTCGCGTGGCGGTGCGTGGAGCCAGCCCATGCCGGCATCGGCATGATCGTGATGCATTGACTCGCTCAAAACCAACCTCACTTGCTTTCCCAGATGACTACCTCCTGTACGTCAAACAGCATTCGTCTCCCGGCCATGCAGGACTGCAGTGACCTCATTGTCGGATGAAGAAGAGACACAGGCAGACCCTACCACCATATCTTCAACATCTACGGAGACGCCATCTCTACGACGAGGTAGACCAAGGCCATTCGATCGAACTAACGCGAAGCACAACTTGCCTTTCTCAAAATTATCCAGCACGTTCCTTATCGAAGTAAGGCAAAGTCATCTCTTCTTCCAGTTCGGCGGTCTCGACAACAGACGGCGAAACAACATGATATTTATCCGGCCGCCTGCCAGGAACAGGCAAGAGCACCCCGCAGAGATGATCCTCCATCGTCATGTCAACTCACGTACACCTGCACGAAGACAGATACATCCATCCGGCAGTCGGCATTCGTGATCTCCTCCTCACAGTCCGCGCCTCTCCACTCGTGTCGACGAGTCAAGCTTGGTGGAGAAGCATACAAAACGACTATGTAGGAACATTCTCATCTCTACTCACTTTCCCTGATCCGCATCTCGCAATCATGATCACCAAAACATCCCTCGTCTATGTGCTACTATGCCTCGCTAGCTTCAGTGCAGCACGCCATGTCAATATCTCAGTTGATGCATCGGACGTGATAGGAACTCTCCCACCGGTTGCTCGATTCTTTGGTGCCGACGAGCCTAATCAAGGTATGCCCTCTGGAGTGAATAGACATCTTAGAGAGCAGACCGGTTACTGACCTGTATGTAGCAACGTATCCGGATGGCGAATCTTTAATCCACGATCTTGGAGATCTCGGACCACATCAGACGTACTTCAGGACTCACAATCTTCTCACGACTTGTGATCCACCGGATAATATAGAGCCAAAACGATTGAAATGGGGCTGCACAAATGTAGGTCAATCTGAAATCGAATGAAATTGAAAGATACGACAATGTTGATTCATGTTCCGTCAGGCCTACACCCAGGACGACAGTGGCAATCCAATCTACAACTGGACCATCATCGACAAGATTTTCGACACGTACCTCGCAAACAACGTGAAGCCATATGTGCAAGCTTCGTTCATGCCCAAGGCTTTATCGACAAACCCAGAGCCGTACACCTTGTACTTTGATGCCGAGTCAGAGTATAACCAGATTTACGTCGGCTGGTCATACCCGCCGACCAGCTGGCAGAAATGGGGAGAGCTGATTTATCGATGGGCCATGCACTGCGTCGAGCGCTACGGAAAGGATGAGGTCGAAAGTTGGTACTGGGAGGTACGAACAACTTCGGCAACGACTTCTATGGTGTGCTGATATGTGGATGTATAGGTCTGGAACGAGCCAAATATCCCATACTGGAATGGTACCCAAACGCAGTACTTCACACTATACGACTACGCAGTCAGCGGTATCCTAAAGGCTCTACCCAGCGCTACAGTCGGCGGACCCGAAGTCGCAGGTGGGCCAGACGGCGACTGGCTCGGTCTCTTTCTCGACCACACAATCAACGGCCAGAACAACGCCACCGGTGGCAAAGGAGCGCCACTCGACTTCATCTCGTTCCATGCAAAAGGCAGCCCGACATACATCAATGCTACAAATAGTGTTCCTGGCCATCTACAGATGAACATGAGCGCCGAACTCACGAATGTGAAAGACGCCTTCGCCGTGATCAGTAACTATACGACCCTCAACACTCTACCCGTCTTTATCGGCGAAGACGATCCTGACTCTTGCGCCGCTTGCCTCTCGCCAGAAGTCGGCTATCGAAACGGCCTGATCTTTCCATCCTACACTGCTGCAGTCTTCACGCGAGAGATCGATCTCGCCATGAAGTACAACATCAATTTTACCGGCGCGCTTACATGGGCATTTCAATTCGAAGACCATCCGTATTTCGACAACTTCCGCGTCCTCGCCACGAACGGCATCCATAAACCGATTCTCAACATCTTCAGGATGTTCGGCAAGATGCAGAGCAAACGTCTCCAAACCTCCAGCACCGGTCAATACCCGCTGGACTCAGTCGTGACTGGCAGCATCCGCGGAGAGTCAGATGTCGGCGTTCTCGCTTCTGCTGATGAGACTGGCAATACCTTGGCGGTGATGATATGGAACTACCATGACGACGGGCTGCCGAAGCAAGATGCGCAAGTCAGCTTCAACGTCACCAGTGCGTTTCCCGGCTGCAGCGAGGCGGATGTGACGCACTATCGTATCGACCAGAGCCATTCGAATGCGTACTCGACCTGGCTGGCGATGGGGTCGCTTCAGGATCCGACGAAGGCGCAGTATGCACAGTTGAAGGCTGCTGGTCAGCTGCAGATGTTGTATGAGCCGATGAGCATTAAGGTGGAAGACGGAGGGTTTGGGTTACAGTTCGATTTGCCGATACATGCGACGTCTTTGCTTATTTTAGAGGGTAGGCAAGGATAGTGAGACTTACGAGCGGGGTGCGGATGTAGCAAGCATATAGATATTTGTGCTACTACGCTCTGGCATGATCTACTGGCTTACGTTGACGCGGACGAGCTACCTCGAAACAATGTTCGCAGCATCTGCCACAGCCACCCTCGCAATCCGCTTCAACATCGACCTATACTCCACCTCCCGATATCCAGTCTCAGCACCATCCGGACCCTCTCTACCCTCCAGACTCAACGTCTCGTACCCCTGCTTGATAATCTTGCTCACCTCTCGCGGACTGAGATGCTCCTTCTTCGCCTTCTCGCTGTCGATTAGCTCCTGGTAATGCTTCGACACACTGATGAGCGTTTTGATGTGGCTTTTCTTCTCGGCGCCGGTTGCAAGGATGTATGCATCTCGTAGCTTGATCAGAGCTTCTCCAGATTCGACGAGCTTGTAGAAGAGGTCGTCGTAGGCGGCTGCGTCGGGAAGGAAGTTCTCACCGGTCGTGAGTGCAAGGCTCAAAAGTTCGACTAGTGACTGAACCATTTCCGTCGTTCTTGGGAGCAGTTTGAGGTCGTCCGAGTAGGTTGTCAGGAAGCGGACGAAGGACAGTAAGGACCGCCAGAGTTCAGCCCAGTGGTAGGTCAGCTTGGTTCGCGTCTTTGCCAGATATGATAATAGCTTCGACAGAACTGTGAGACTCTGTAGATAGAAGCCAGTGTCGAGTCGTTTCCGAAGGTTGTGGTTGATGCCATCGACCAAGATATCGATAATGGCGGCGGCGTAGGGACCGTCACCTTTAGGCAACGGCAGGTGTGGTGGTCGTTGTCCGCACAATCGTACCGGCCCGGAAGTTTCGCATAGCAGCTTTGCTAAAGCGGGATCTTCGACAAGGATGTAGAAGATGAGTAGTGTCAAGTAGGCGTACATTGACGAGCGGGCGGTACGGTAGGCATGCTGGTACAAGTACGAGTTGAAGGAGAGGAAGGTACTGAAGGGCGCGGCCTGCGCTTTGTCGGGCGATGGCGTGGTAAGGAAGTGGTGACAGAAGACTTTGTTGGCCATGATGAAGTCGTATAGGGTGAGTAGGATTGCTGCTTCGAGACCAGGTCTGCGATGATCAGCCACGTATAAATCCGTCCATCAGGATCGCTTACTGTTCGAGAAGAAGTTCCTTCTGCTGATCTTCTGCCAACGCCGGTGGTGCAGACTTTACTCCAGCAAGCCCGCCCAGACCAACGTACGACAGCGTGCCTCCGATGCTCCAGCTGGCTGGTGTGTCATCCTGTATCGCGACATAGCGGTCTCGCAGTAGGGTGCAGGTCCAGCTCACAGACTGAATTATGCTGTTCATGGCATCGTCGTTGACGAAGTCAGAGAAGCGAGTCCGATACTGGTTGTGTACTTCGAACTTGTTGTAGTTCGCGAGTAGACCGGTAAGTACGAGAGGCTCGGAAGCACGAAGCGGGTTTTCTAGTTGATGGACCAGCTGCAGAGTGTCAGTTGAGGTCTGCCATATTGGGCGGAATGGTCAAAATCCTACCCTCATCAAGGCCGGGAAGAGGTCCCGGTTGATGAAGTACGATACCAACGCTGTTTGATACCCGCCAGCAACAACAGCGATAGCAGTTCGGACAGCCTTTTGTCGTACTTCAACTGTGATGGATTAGTCTAGTTCACCACAACGATCTAACACCCGCATACCATTCCGGCCGTCCCTGGTAGCCTGATCGAGACTCGTAACGAGCTCAGTGAATACTGCGTCGACATCGTCTAGACCAGCAAGGACTTCGATAATGTCTGAGCTAGGATTGGTATACTTCTTGGCGAGGACGACAGCGAAGAAGACTGTCAAAGTCTGAGTATATGTTGGCAAGGTTGACACACTGGAGAGATGGAGTACGTACATCCAGAGCATTCTCGTCAGCGGGTGATTCTCCAGCTTTGATATGTGCAACGGCGTGTAGAACCAGTTGTTGCGGGTGGTGCTAAATTTGCTTGGTTACACAATGTCTAGCGGAAGTCAACGGCGGTGGGCCGTACCTGTGTATGGAGTAGAAAGTCTGCATCTGTATCATCGAGCATTTGTCGTAATTGCGGAATGTCAGGCTTCAACAGGAACAACTCTCGCCAAAAGCCTTCGGATATATCGTCGTCGTCGACTTCCTGAACGGGTCAACCGATGATCACCTCCAGGATCTGGGAAGCATACTCTGAAGAGCTTCCTGTATAGTCCAACAACTTTCGGCTCGAACACATCCGGTCTGACCTGCTGGGTGAGCGGTGATTGCTCCATGGTTGGCTTCGACGCGTCTGGAGTGCCTGGAGTAGGCTTGACCGACGCCATGAACGATAGACGGTTTTCTCGCCACTCCGGGCGTATCGCCAACCGTTTGGACTGTGGTTGCTCCATGTTGTGCGAGGAAGAGTGTTGTTAGAGGGTCGCTAAGCCTTATAGGACGTTGGCCCTGGCTTCGCTTGCACCTTCCACGTGGCTTAGACCTACGTCATGTGACAGCACGGATAAGATTCAATGCGAGGGACCGCCTTCTCACATACATACCATTCGATCTGATGTGGTACTGGCGGACCTCGTGTAATTCCTGACTTGCGAGCGTTTCTGGATAGGCGTTCACGTAATCATGGCAACTGGAATGTTCAAATCGATGCAAATGCCCTTCTGGCACAAAGAGCAAGAGACGAAGCAGGCAGGAGAAGAGGAGGAGGGAGAGAGCTTGACCACGATCTTGACGACGGCCGAGGACAGGAGTGCTCTTACCATCTTAGTAGCGGATTGTACGGAGCTCATGCGCCAGAATGTGCTCGATATATTCGACCCAAAGCAGACAGGCAAGAAGGCGGAGATATCGAGCGACGAGAAAGGCGACGATGCTTTGGCGACTACTAACGTGGACCCTGGAACAGTCGACGTTGCGGAGCAAGACAAACTCACGAAGCAGCTAGAGCAGAGGGAGAAAGAACTTGGGTCACACAAATTCCAGGATCTCAAATCTGCTGCCCTCAAGCACTTCGACGAATGGCGTACCAATGTGATTCAACGTGTTGGTGAAGTCGTCAACACGCGAGAACAAGCTGTAGAGGAGACGAAGCAAGCACAGCCCAAGAAGGACGAGGCGACACCCGAGCGAGTCGCTCCACCGATGAAGTTTCCCGGGCCATCCGAGTACGACGAGGGCGTGGACAAAGCTATAAGCGAGCTGTACTCACCAGTAGAGAACTCGCTCAAGAAGCTACCCGAGGACAAGAAGGCATTGATCTTACATTCGATGCTGCTTTTACTGCTGAGTCTAGAAAAGTACCATGCACAATCAAGAATTCTACTTCTACACCTGACCACGAGTCTCGGACTCTCGATCAAGTATCTGGGCCATGATGAGAGCAAGGTCGCCAGAGGGCTGCTTTCTGCGGCGGAGAATCTCAAGGCCGACGAAGAAACCAAGAAGAAGGCCGAGGAGAACCAGGGCGCGAGGAAGTGGAAGGTCGGTCTAGCGACAGTCGCGGGCGCAGCTCTGATCGGTGTCACTGGTGGACTTGCTGCTCCGTTGCTGGCAGCTGGAATCGGCTCGGTGATGGGTGGCTTGGGCTTAGGAGCTACCGCGGCCGCAGGATACCTTGGAACGCTCGCTGGGAGTACAGTCCTGGTGGGCGGCCTCTTCGGAGCTTACGGCGGCCGTATGACTGGCCAGATGATGGATCAGTACGCTCGCGAGGTAGAAGACTTTGGCTTCATGCCTGTGAGGTCTGCACACAAGCCGCGAAAGATCGAGAAGGAGTTCCGACGGCTGCGCGTGGCTATCGGCATCTCAGGCTGGCTGTCAAGTCCGGACGATGTGGTGGAGCCATGGAAGGTTCTCGGAGTCGAGATCGAGAGCTTCGCACTGCGATGGGAATTAGAAGCTTTGATGAATCTAGGCAATGGATTGGAGACGATGGTGAAGAGTGCTGCATGGGGTCTGGCGAAGCGAGAAATCATTAAGCACACTGTGTTCGCAGCGCTATCTGCCGGACTCTGGCCTTTAGCTCTGGTGAAGGTCTCGCGCATCATCGAGAACCCTTGGAGCGTTGCATCCTACCGCGCACAGAAAGCCGGCGAAGTATTGGCAGACGCTATCATCAACAAAGCGCAGGGCGAGAGACCCGTGACTCTGGTCGGTTATAGTCTGGGCGCCAAAGTCATCTACACCTGCCTTCAGCGTCTGGCGGAACGCAAAGCTTTCGGCCTGGTGGAATCCGCTGTCATGATCGGCTCGCCTACACCCTCGGACTCCGCGGACTGGCGACTGGTCCGGACTGTGGTTGCTGGACGCGTGGTGAACGTATACAGCACCAACGACTATCTGCTCGGCTTCTTGTACAGAGGCAGTAGCATCCAGTATGGTGTTGCAGGTCTGCAGGCTATCGAGAACGTGAAAGGCGTGGAGAACTACGATGTCACTAGCATCGTTAATGGGCACACGACCTACAGGTACCTCACTGGCGGCATCCTACAGAAGATCGGCTTCGAGGACGTGGACCACGAGCAGCTTGAGAGGGAGAAGAAAGCGTTGCGCGAGAAGGAAGAGAAAGAAGCCAAGGAACGTGAAGCGAGCGAGAAGAAGGAGAAGTCAAACACTACCGGCGACTCGGATGCCACTGTCAGTGACCAGCATGTCCAAGATCTTGAGAAGGAAGTGGAGAAGAAGAACGAGCAGTCATATATCGGCTGGGCGCAACAGCAGATGGTCGGTGCGGGTACCTCAGCTTCGGTGGCCTACGAGAAAGCAACGTCGCAATGGTTCTCGCGCAAGCAGAGCGCTGGTCAGGAAGATGCAGCTAAGGGAGGAGACGGCACTTCATCGGACGCTGCGTGGCAAAGCATGAAGGCCAAGTCGGAAGCGAGAAAGTCTGCTGGACGACCGTCGACATAATTAACGAGACGCTGTCTCCAAGACGTGAAATGATGCTACGCAGACTGTCGCACCGCTCAATCGCATGTTATCGCACTTTCCTAACAACAAAACCGAGCTGCATGAACGAGCTCGAACACACGGACGTGTAAAGTTGCGTGCGATCTCGCTGAATCGCACCTGCACAATTTTCTTTCGATGTGCCCTGGCTTGAACCGACCGCCTGGTATGAAGCAGCTTTGAGCTCCACTGCCAAACTTTGCAGCTCGTTGCCCTCCCTCCACCACGTGGTAGGGCTGTGAAGCACTAGGAGGCACATCATTATTTTCCTGGCCTAAATATGGCTGTGAGATGATACTGGGACCAACGAATCACGAATCCACGATTGTACGTATGCGAAGCGTAAGCAACACCCCCACGAAAATCGATTTCGAATAACACCAGAACCTTAATGCACTCGACCACCACCTCACGACTATATAACTTTCCACGCCCGCACCCACGACAAAATGGCTCTACACGCAAACCACACAGCTTTCACACCAACTGAACAACCGAAACCCACCACCTCTCCAACCAAAATGTCTTCCTACACCTCCACCAGCCCAACCCCCTCCTACCGCACCACCGACTCCGACCCACCACGACGGTGCACACCCACCCTCCAACCCCCACGCGCCCCAGCACCAGTGGTCTTCTCCTCCTGCGGCGGATCCCACTACGTCATGCCCGCCGCCCTAGGGGCAGGACTCCGCATCGGAGCACGGAGAGCACCACGACAGCCGGCGCCACCACAGCCAGCGCCCCCGCAGGCGACCTCGCAAGAGCAAGCTCCCGCCCTCCTCTACCCCTACTACCCCGAAGCCGCGCGCCTCGTCGCCTTCCACCGGGATGGCTACAACAGCAACATGCGTCTCCTTAGCGCGGACGCCCGCGAAGACATCGAAGCGGGCTTCGCGTCCGAAAGTAGTAGCGGCGTCACGTCGGCGATCAGCCAGTCGCAGTCGCAGCGGGCGAGGAAGTGGCCGAGGTTTTTGAGCAATACGTCCGCTAATGCGTTTGTTTGTGTGTGCTTGGTGATTGGGTTGACGGCGTTGTTGGTTTGGGTTTTTAAGAGGGATGGGAGTGATGTTGGGGAGAAGATTGATATGACGGCGGATTGGGCTTAGGAGGTTGAGAAGGTATCTCCTCGTCAGCCGAGATGGCAAAACCGACCAGCCGTGACCGTGAGAGCACGATCGTGAGGAGGAGATGGGCCTGCATCGTCGTGGCGGTGTGGTGATGTTCTGCTATTTGGAGCCAGGAGGGTTGGATGCGCTGGTTGCGCTGCTGCGGCAAATATGACACCGGAACACTTGCGCAGACGTGTCAGGATCACAGAAGAGAAGGGAGGTTAAACTACTTGCTTGAGCAATCACATAGCAGCTATCATGGAATAGAAACCGTCATGGTATCATCTATATCATCTATCCATCTACTGAACCATCCCCTCTCCAACAATCACGCCCCCATCGCCACCCACTTCCTCGCCCTCTGCTTTGCCTTCCGCCTCCGGCCCCCAAGCCCTCGCCACCCTCGGCCAAACCCGCTTATACAAACTCACCGCCACTGCATCCATAGGATTCATCTGCGCATCAAACGTCGCCTTGAAATACCCATGCGTCCCCAACGCCTCCTTGATAAACCCGCTCCTGCCCCGCTTAGTCCACAACTGTAAGGCGCGGAAGTAGTGCACGTCCTCCGTGTTGAAGAACATGTACCGCACGGTGACGAGTTTGCGGTGGATCTTGTAGGGGTGGCCGGTGAGGATGATGCGTTTGGCGATGACGCGGGCGGTGGAGGGGGGGAGGGAGGTGCCGGTTGCTATGAGCTGGAGACCACTCGAAGGAGAGGGGGCGGTGGGGTTGAGGTCGGCGGCGAGGGAGGAGATAGCGTCGTCGGGTTTTGGGAGGGCAGAGCGCTGGAAGTAGAGGCAGGGCACGCTGCCCCAGATTACCGGGCCGATGAAGGTGGCGACTGCTGTGCGGCCCGGGTGGAGGTAGCGGTGGAATTTATGGACGTTGTTGGGGGTGTTGCCGGCTTGGCTGAAGAGGGGGTTGATGAGGAGGCGTCGGGGTCCGCATTGGAGGATCAGCTCTGCCTTTGACTTTAGGGGTTGGTCGTAGTCGGAAGATAGTGACATTGACATGTTGACCGAGGTCTGCTTGTGCTCGTGCTTCAGTAACGAGAAGAGCGCTTTCGGTGGTGGCGACGATTTGAGCGCCGCTTCTTGACCAGAGGGAATTCGCAGATGAATGGTGACTCTTATGCCTGGCTTCACGCCACCGAACAGCGCCTCCTTGAGCACACGATTCTTCGCTGACTTGTAGTCTCCGATCTCAAGCAGTCTGCTCCAGTCTTCGGGCTCATAAGGCTTGTCTTCCTCAGTGTCCCAAGCACTCGCCCGCAAACTCTTGAGACCTCTATATCTTGCCAAGCGTTCTCTGGCTGATACGTTGGGATGAAGCTCGATCTCATCAGGGAACTCTCGATCGTCCTCTGCTTCTTCCCGTCTCGATTCTCGATATGCAGCGAGTTGCTCTGCCTCATCCTCGATGGCAGGATCGTTGAAACCTTCCGTCTGAGGATACTCTGAGGGTGCACCTTCTGTAGGCTCCGCCATCGTTGCATCGAAGTGACCATCAGCTGGACCTGCTGGTAACAAGCCGTCTGCCATTTCCTCATCATCATCCTCCACATCCTCTAGATCCGACCCCGAGTCGGACACGTCGCCCAGATACCACGCTGCCTGGTACTTGCTTGTCCCACGAGGTAAACGCTTTGGTGCTTCGAACTGTTCTCGGTCATCGTCGAAGTATTCGTGGTCGTCCAGCATAACAGCTTTCCGTTCCGACGGCGCCAGAGAAGCAGCAGGCAAGTCTTGCATCATCTCCTCCGGTGCAAGCTCAGCGAGATCATCTTGCTGCTCTGTTGGCTGTTCCAATACATCGCCCACTTCAGCAACGTCCACAGCCATCGCATCCGCTTTCTGCACTCTCTTCTTGACGTCAAGTGGTCCAGCAGTGATCTTTTCGATCTGGAAGTCGCCCCACTCGCCTACTTGTACCAGTCGATCCGCCTTTAATCCTTTGCCTCTCACCACACCTGTCACTAGTGCCGCCTCGCCCTCCCACCGCACATCGTCGACCAACATCCAGCTCCTGTCTTCTCTCCACCGTATACCTTTCGGCGTGGTAGTGCATAAGCTCCGCATGACATTGCTGCAATCCTGTCTGCTGCTCAAGTCGTGCACTTTTTCTTGCGTCGAGAAGAAATGGTTGATGAAACTCTTCAGGCTTTTGGCCACATCCGGTCTCCTTTTCGCCGGTTCGATTACATTGAGGTTGTGTACCGCAGTCAACACAGTAGACAAGCCTTGCGATTCTATACAGCGTATAGTCTGCTCTCCTAGCTCGTCGACCTCTTCGGTGGCGCTCAACAGAAATATGACAAAGTCGGCGACTCGGCATGCATCCAGACATTCCAGTAGATCTCGTCCAGGCGTTAGGTATTGCATCTTCTGCTTGAACCTTGGAATCTCAACTCTCCATGAAGATGCAGTGGCGTCTGGTAATTCAGCATCGACTTCCACACTTATGTTCAACTCCGTGGCAACATCTCTGGGGTTGACGTCCTCACACAACGGAATCAGCGCGACGATCCGAGGGGCTCCATCTCGTCCAGAAAATACGCTCTCTTGCTTCGCTCGCTCTGCAAGCTTGTTGGTGCGAATTTGTTTGGCATGATTCCTACGATCAATCTTCGACATGACTTGCTGGTGCGGTGTTCTCCTGCTGCCTCTTTCGAACGACTCGACCTTGCCCTTCGATTGTTCTTTCAGCGCAGACTTGGAAGCGTGCTTGGTCTTGAATGCCTTGTTGGATACTTTCGTTGTCGAGCGATGGTGGTGGGCCGTCGAGGCTTGCACAGAAGCCATGGGACCGTCACCGCCGGCCTTGAAGCGGAAGGGGAGTGTTGCAGCCAGGTTGGGCGGTATGTGAGTGAACACGAATGTCGAGATGTAGTTGGTGATGGCATATCGAAATTTTGAACATATGCAGATTGATCAAGATAAGATTATGCCTGAGGTGTCAACGCCAAGCTCCCCACGAAGACTTCCAAAAATCTGCACACACCCGAACTTCTGACTGCAACCGACGACGACCCTCTACACATTCCGTTGCACTGGTGAAGCGATCGTCAATCGGTATGATCAACCCCCTCACCACACACACGAATACGAGAGGAGCCATACTGACCGTGATATCGTGAAGCAACCTTCACCAACCGCAATCATGGGGTATACCAGCAACATGCACTTCCACCTTCACTGAGTGATATAGCTAACGCCTTCACAGTATCTCTCGTGACTCGCGTCACAAGCGCAGCGCCACCGGTGCCAAGCGCGCATACTACCGCAAGAAGAGGTATGCATAACCCGATCGCTCCTGCCGCACCCATCACATTCTGATGCCGTGAACAGGGCCTTCGAGAAGGGTCGTCAACCCGCCAACACCCGTATCGGCGCCAAGCGCGTCCATCTCGTGCGCACCCGCGGCGGCAACCGCAAGTTCCGCGCCCTACGCATCGACTCCGGCAACTTCGCCTGGGGCAGCGAGGGCATCACCCGCAAGGTCCGCGTCATCGGCGTCGTCTTCCACCCCTCCAACAATGAGCTCGTCCGAACCAACACCCTCACCAAGGCCGCCGTCGTTCAAATCGATGCCAGCCCCTTCCGTCAGTGGTACGAGGCGCACTACGGCCAGAACTTGGGTCGTCGCAGGCAGCAGCAGCAGGGCAAGCCCGCGGAGGAGGAGGTGAAGAAGAGCAAGAGCGTCGAGGCCAAGCAGCATGAGCGATTCGGCAAGGTGGGCAAGGTCGACCCGGCGCTGGAGAGGCAGTTCGAGGCTTCGCGTCTCTACGCTGTGGTTGCGAGCCGTCCTGGCCAGAGCGGGCGTTGTGATGGGTACATTCTGGAGGGTGATGAGCTCGCCTTCTACCAGCGTGCCATCAGGAGATAGACGAAGATTGTGCTGGCGGAGTTATGGCATGTGTTGTCTGGAGGCATGGGGAGGAAAGCTTCAATGCATCGACACTCGGCTTCTGCGACTCTTCGTCGTGCGGATAGAAGCAGCGTCGTAGCATGTAGCAAAACAACGAGAATCAGTCAGCCTATTTTACACCGTCTCTTCTCATTCTTATGCTCGCCCCGGATCACAGTCTTAGTCTGAAAGGAGGGACGACTTCATCAATCATGGATTAAAGATTTCACCTATAGCTCAGTCACCTGAGCTCACTATGTACAGAAGTATCTACAAGAGTAACATGACACAACCAACGCCAACGCTAGCTATGCCAAAACCACCCCATAGAATCCTCCTCTCCCCTCGTGTCTCCAACGGTGGGTATAAATCGCAACGACCAGTCGGCCCAAAATAAGTAAGACATGAACATCGTTACACAACCAGAAACTCTCAACCTCACAACAACGCAGCACCACCAACAACCAACCCAACCACGGCCACCACTCCCTGCGAAAGCCCGACCCTGCCTGCGGCAGCCGTCTGCAAACTCGCCGCCCCCTCCGTCCCACTCGCCGCAACACTCGAAGACACACCCCCAGCGTTCAGCGTCGTCGGATGGATCTTATACGTATGCCCCTGCAGCGTGAACACGGACTGCTTCGCTTTGTACGTCGTCGTAGACGTCACCTCCTTCGTGTGCGTGATATACGGGACATAACTCTGCGTGGCCTCCTCGCTCGCGCTGGCTTCCTGGCTCTGCCCTTGCGGGTGGCCCTGCGGGTGCGGTTGGAAATGGAGGGATAGTGTAGTGTGAGGGAAGTTTGAGGGGTGAGCGGCGGGCGAGCTGAAGGGTTGGGAGGGGTTGAAGGTGTGCGGTGGAGGGGCGTTGGATTCGGGGGTGGGGTCGGGTTTGAAGGTGAAGGCTACCGTGGGCGCTGGGGGTTTGGAGTGGGGGCCTGTTGGGGTGGCGTCGGTTGGGGTTGGGGCGGCCGAGCTGGCTGGGCCGGAGGCGGGTGGGTGGGGGGAGTGAGGGGATCCTGAGGGGGGTGGTGTGATGTCCGTGGCGGAGGCTGGGGGGTTGTTGTCGGGTGGTGTTGGACGGCCTGTCTCGCTTGGTGTCGGAGGGGGGCTGCCTGATTCGCTGTGAGGGGGAGGTTTGGCAGTCCCGCTGTGTGGAGGTGGCTGAGCGGTTCCACTTTGAGGTGGAGAAGGTCCAGCAGTCCCGCTTTGAGGTGGTGGCGGCTGAGCAGTTCCACTGTGGGTTGGAGGTGGTTGAGCAGTCCCGCTTTGAGGAGGAGTCGACACATCAGTTCCACTGGGTGCTGGAGACGAATGGCCTGGCTCACTCGGCGAAGGCTGGTCTGTAGGTTTGCCCGGAGATGTAGCAGGCTCACTCGTCGTCGGGATCGGGACTGGAACCACAGGAGTTGTCTGACCCGCAGAGGTTGTCTGACCAGGTTGACTGGTGGTTGGCTGGGTAGGCTTGGGTGTCTGTTCAGCTGGTGTAGTCGTGGGTGACTGCTCAATCGGCGTAGTCGGCTTTGGAGACTGCACTGGCGTGGTCGTGGGCTGAGGCGATTGCACTGGAGTGGTCGTAGGTGACTGCTGGGCTGGCGTAGTTGTTGGCTGAGGCGACTGCACTGGCGTGGTCGTGGGCGATTGCTGGGCTGGTGTAGTCGTAGGTTGAGGAGACTGCACCGGCGTGGTTGTGGGCTTCGGAGACTCGATTGGGGTGGTTGTGGGCTGGGGAGACTGTACCGGCGTAGTCGTAGGCTGAGGCGACTGTACAGGTGTGGTCGTCGGCTTTGGAGACTGCACTGGCGTGGTCGTGGGCTGAGGCGATTGCACTGGAGTGGTCGTAGGTGACTGCTGGGCTGGTGTAGTCGTGGGCTGGGGAGACTGCACTGGCGTAGTTGTTGGTTGAGGAGACTGCACCAGCGTGGTCGTGGGCTTCGGAGACTCGGTTGGCGTGGTCGTAGGTTGGGGAGACTGCACTGGCGTAGTCGTAGGCTGAGGAGATTGGACTGGCGTCGTTGTAGGCTGAGGCGACTGTACTGGTGTGGTCGTGGGTTGAGGCGACTGCACTGGCGTGGTCGTAGGCTTGGGAGACTCAACCGGCGTGGTCGTGGGTTGAGGCGACTGCACTGGCGTGGTCGTAGGCTTGGGAGACTCAACCGGCGTGGTCGTGGGTTGAGGCGACTGCACTGGCGTGGTCGTGGGCTTCGGAGACTCAACCGGTGTAGTCGTAGGCTGAGGAGACTGGACAGGTGTGGTCGTAGCTACCGGCGCAGTTGTAGCGACCGGCGTGGTCGCAACGGGCGTCGTCGTCGGAGTCGGATCGTCAGACGGTGTTGAGACCGGGGTGGTGGTAGGTGCCGGGTCGTCCTCTGGCGTAGTAGTAGCCACAGGTGTCGTAGTCGCCGCTGTGGTTGCAACCTCTGGAGTCGTAGTCGTCCCCTCCCCAGCCGTCACTCCTACCGCCACGCCCGAAGTGCCGACCTTGAGACTCGCGCCAACCGCGACATCCCCAGGGCTGACCGTCGCCCCGACATTGGCTTGTGCGATCGTCTGAGTCGCAAGCAGTATTGCTGATAAAAGAGCGTGTGTAGTGCGCATTGCACCGTATTATCCACAGGGCACGAGATGCCCTCCGCCGATTAAACGAATGGACGTGGTGATCGTCACCACAGCGATATTAGTGTAAAGACAGTAGGGTGTAGTTGGCGAAGAACAACCAGAGAGAACGAGAGGAGATCAACGGAGAGAGATGGGGAGGCCAGGCCATGGTTCAGGCTAGCCGGCTAGCAAGATTGGAAATAGGTCCTACCGTTAGTTACCTATTGGGAACGCTACACGTGATTTGGTGCGCATAGAAGATAGGGACAACGTTCGAGCCGGCTTGGTCGGGGGCCTGAAACGTCGACAGCAACGGCGCGCGATGGTGTTGTTCGCGAGAGGACGCCACGTGCGCTCTGACCTCGATTATGTCTTGCGGAAATTACGAAGGAGATCCTTCGCACTCTGCCATCCTGGCTGTTTCTGGTCCTCGAGCACGCAATCTTCTCGACGAACTCTTCTGCTCGTGAATGAGCACACAGCAAGACGTAGTAGATGCGAGCATAACTTTTTGTACAAGTCCCTGCAGCGATGAGAGTGTTACCGAACTTTCCTGGTCAAAGTGAGGTTGAAACAACCGCTCCAATGCCAAGTCCGGCTTTTATCCGCTGTCCGCATTTGGGACCGTTGCGGCGATCGTTCCCTTTTCGTTCAGCTAATCCCTCTAGTTTCAGTTCAGCCCCATATGTTAAATGAATGCAGATCCCTGTGTTCGCACCAGATGTCGCGAAAGCGTGGTCGGCACGTGTTCAGGATCACCGAGTGAGGAATCACGGGAAGGACGGCTTGCTGTGTCGACGTTGGTACGGACGAAATGTACAGCTGGCTCTAGATCTCCCAAGCGTCGCACGTAGCACTACGCATGGCATCGATGTCAGCCACTCCATAGACCTTCAGTGGCACTTCGATCTCGAAAGTCTCCGCCATCAAATTCTCCTTCGCGATCAAGGTCGTGCCGCGTTCGTCGCTGCCGATTTCTTCAAGTAGCTCGCCACTATTCTGCTCTCCTGCGCCTTCAAGTCCAAGGCCTTGTGCTTGCCGCTCGGTCGTGAACTGTACGCGAAGCCTCCAGACCAGGCTCACACCAGTAGTCTCGAACGTTGGAGTAGCTGTTGATGGTATCGTAAGGCTGAAGCTGGTCTGCCGCGCATACAAAGTATTTTCACGCGTGGTGGCATAGATCTTGCGGGTAACGCGGTTAATCGAAGTGCTGCTGCGGATTGCTAGCGAGGCGTCCACTCGCTCGGCTGACTCTAGCTCAGCTAGCACAGAGTAAGAGGGCGAAGAATTTGGTAGTTGTGCTTCCGGTGGAGGGACAGTGAAGTCGATAGTGCCGACTACAGCTTCGCCGAGCCTATACGCTGGTCGTAGCAGGGTCAGGACAGCGACTGGATGGCCACCTCGAGCAATATTGAAGCGATTGGCGCTCGCTCCGTCCGTTCGACGCTGCTTGTTGGCACTGTTGACGATGTTTGAGCGCATGATGGCAAAGTCCACGGCATCCTTGATCGAGCTTGCTTGTTGATCGGTAACACTCTCCTTCCGTGGTATCGAGGGCGTTGTGGGTGAGGTAGGCGACGTGAGTGCTCCGTGGGCATCCTGGGGCGCTTCGAGTAGTCTCTCGGTATACCGCAAGAAGTCTTCTAAGCCTTGTTTAGACGGCTTTGTCTGATTCGAAGCAGGCTTCGGCTCGAACGTTGGTAGGCTTGAGGGTGTCGTAGGGTTGGCCGCGAGGCTCGTACTTCGGGCAGCATCTTGCAGCAGGATGTACGGCGACATAAGGTCATGACCCAGAGTCTCGCCTCGGGAGTTGTAGCTCCCAAGCACTCTGAATGGTATGTCCACATTCTTGACTGCTTGGCCTTCTGGCCTCTGAATGCCAAGTGCCAGATGGTAAAAGACCTTGATCGCACGACCTCTGTAGCTGGGTGGCAAGCCCCGCGGTAGTGCGAATCTGTAGTTGTAACTTCGACTTTCACCTGGTGCCAGTCTCAAGTCCACGAAAAGCAGATTCTGTGGTGTCGAGAGCAATGGTATACTCTTCGAGCCGGCGCTAGCTTTCATCTGTGCCATCGAGCTCATTTCGACGCCACCAAGTAGTCCACCTAGCGACTCGCCAATATTGCCCCAGCTGAATGCGCCAAACATCCCAGAGCTTCGCTTCGTCTTCTCGACACCGACCACTCCACCGCCACCCTGCACTCCTTTTCGCTTGACCTCTTCGAAGGGTGCTGCATTGACGAGGCTTCCGTCCAGGACGAAGTAGCCCATGGTCTGCGCATAGCCCATCATAAGTGTTTCGGGCTCAGCGGGACGTTGCTTGACCGCCGAACGTGCCGTTGAAGCTTGGCGAGAGTGCGAGGACCTTGGCTGCCACCGTCCGTTCTGTTGTACTTGGGGTGGTAGCTCCGATATAAGAGTCTCGTCACTATGATTGCTCAAAGAATAGAATTCACTGCTGCTCCTTGGTGTGCCAGTTGTCGAGGTCTCGGACATCACGCGAGTGATGGGATTCAGATTACTCAGAGTACCTGACCACCCATCAGCTGGACGAGGAGACACAGCGCGAGGTTGCCCGGAGTGCATGTTCGCCGGACTTCTACGCTGCCGTTCTGGCTGAGGAGACGGTGTTTTGATAGGCGGCTGTTGCGGCCCGGGAAACTGAAAGCTGCCGTCCAGTGCACGGACGGCCGGACTCCTGCGTAGACTGTTCTGTCGCCCGAGCTGAGGAGTGTTCTCTGCCGACATGGTCCCAGGTCTACGACGTGGAGGTCTTATCGGCGGTGGACTGCTTTGTCCCTCGGGTAGTGCAGGTGGCGTATTGGACTCATACAGAGGCGATGGCTGCCTCGGTGGTATTCCGCCTGGCAGTTGAGCGGATTGATTCGGCACCTTCGGACTCAATTGCAAGCTCGCGCTCCGGCCGTGTCCCCTTAGTGGTCGCTTTGCCAGTGGAGCAGACATAGGACCACGTGCTTCATTGGGCACATCGCTGCCATACGACATGATAGACAGAGACCGTCCATGTCTCGTTGTTGGCTTTATAGCGCTGTTCGGTCCCTTGAGCGGTATAGGCACACTCTGTAGACCGCCTCTCGATGGTCCGTTGGTTATATTGAGCGATAGTGCTGGTCTATGGCCTCTCGCCGGCTGAGCGCTAATCGTTGTGCTTGCCATCGATGGCGTCCTCCGTACCGGTGCCTTGCTCTGTGCAACGGATGACCTTCTACTCTGCGCCACCGACGGTGTCTGTAACGGCCTTCGGTCCCGCGCATAGCGATTCGATATAGATGTTTGCTCCGCTCCATGCTGCTCTTGACTTGGTTGTATGGCTATATTCTTGAAGGTGATAATACACTCGATCTCTTCTCCGGCGTACACACTCGGTTCCCGCCAGCGTACATAGGCACGGATGTTCGATGGCGCCGGTGCAGGCATGTCGGGGTTGATGTAAGGGACTGGAGTCTCTACCATGGGCGGGCATTGTCGTAGTCGCTCGGACACATACTCAGACTTGAAGCTGAGCTGTCCTTATACTTGTCGTAGTGGTCCGGAAGTAACATTCCAAGGAACAGACCATGAACTCAGTTGACGTAGATCCGACATCCTGACAAAACCGAGCTAGTCATCCGCCAAGCATATCAAATATGGGCTCTCCCAGCGAGGAAGTACATTTACATAGAAATTCGTACAACATCAAAAGGCAACTTTTATGCTTCTCAGAGTGTAGGCAGTAGCGAGGCGATATCAGTAGAATGGTGCTTGATTACTATCTCGATCAGATCCCCAGATCTTACATTGCCAAACTACATATACATATCCCGCTCACATGGTATCAGAGACGTCGTAAACTCCGCTGCTATGCAAAATCACAGCCAGTGGCCCGCTCGCTCATCACAAAATCGCTAATACGCCCACGAACCCGACCACAGCAGCACTAAGCGCACTCAAAATAGTCGACGACCGCACGGATGGTGCCGAATTAGTTGCTGCTGGTGTCACTGATGGGCTCGGAGACGATCCAGCGCCTCCTGAAAGTCCTCCAGTGATGTAGCTGCCCACTCCTGTCGTTGTCGCAGAAGCGGTGAAAGACGTCGTAGCGCCGTTGACGACCACCGCGCTGCCGTTGGGCTTGACGCTGATTGTTTGATCTGCGAACGTCACCACTGAGCCATCCTTGACCGTGGCTGTGGATGATGCTTCCTTCAGAACCACGGAGCCTGAATTGTCGAGTGCGGTGATTGTATGCCCGCCTGCGGTAATGATGGCTGAAGCGGACGCTGTGGCTGCGTCGACCTCAGACAATGTCGTTGTCTTCCCGTTCACCACGATCGCAGTACCACTAGGCGCGATGCTGATTGTCTGGCCATGGAAGACTGTTTGCGAGCCATCCTTCACCATGACAGTCGACGACTCGTCCTTCAGCACGATTGACTTGCCCGCATCGATCGCCGTAAATTCGTGTCCACCTGCGGTAACAACGGCTTGCGAGCCATCACCAGCAGTGAGCTGAGCACCCTCGCCGTTTACGACTATCGAGCCGCCACGCTGCGGTGCGCTAATGGTCTGACCTCCGAAAGTCGCCTTGCCACCAGCACGAATCGTGGCAGTGGAAGAGCCTTCCGCGAAAATGATCGACTTGCCAGAACGAATGGCAGTAATAGTGTGGCCATCCGTGGTGATCACTCCAGCAGAGAGGTGCGGCTTTTGCGGACTGCCAGCTGCAGGAGTCACACCAGCACCGTGAGGCACAGCGCCGTACGTGCTTCCCCCGATCACCAGCTTCGTATGCTTGCCTTCCGTGTGCAGCGCCACAATGGTCTTCGAGGGACCTGAGCCGATGGTGACTTCGTGTCCTGGCTTCACGGTCTTGGACCCAATGACGATAGCACCGCCCGGTCCAGCGGTAACGGAGGTGTGGCCATTCGTGTACCCTTGCGGAGTATGCTTGGGACCATCTCCATTGTCGACCGGCAAGACATCTCCAGGTCCCTTCGTGTGGTGGGGCCCATCGCCAGTGTGTCCAGGAGATTCTGGACCCGGACCTCCAGTCTGTTCAGGGCCATCAGGATTATGCTGCTGGGTAGGTCCATTGTTACCACCAGTGTGATGAGGAGAATTGTCAGGTTGGCCACCAGTGTGGTCGGGGGTGTTCTGAGGATTGCTGCCGCCCTTGCTAGTAGTATAGCCATCTGGTCCGCCGGCTGGACTTTTTGCTGCCAATTGTCAGTATATTGCATAGATTTAGGTTAGGAGAATCAAACTTACTATGTTCTTGGTCCGGCGCACTGATGGTGGTATAGATGGGCTTTCCAGTAATCGGCTCAATCACAAACGCAGTCGTGTGCGTGATCGATTCAGCAGCAGTTGTTCCAAGCGAGGTATATTCCGCTGGCTTACTCGACGACGGGACAGACTCATAAGAGGCGGGTTCGCTGGTCTCCGGGGCCGGTAGAGGGTTGTGTGGATTCACAGGCGCGTGCGTCTGTGTTGTTGATATTGGCTGTGTTTTCAATGTTGGCGGTGCTGTCGACGATACCACCGCGCTGCCACTGCTCACGGTCCCGGGATTTTGCGGATTCGGACCTTCGTGCGACGGCGATTGAGAGGGACGGATCTTGGTGGTCACGAAGGTATAGTTGCCAGACCGACTGCTGCTTGACTCCGCCACTGAAGGATATGGCGCTCCCGAGGATGTGGGAAAAGTAGTCTGAGGTACCGGGGCCGGGTTCGTGCCTAGTGGAATGGTCGTGACGCTTGAGATTTGCGGCAAAGTGGTACTCGACGACTGATTCGCATACGAAGATGCTGTTGTTGAGACGGACGCATATACTGGTCCTCGCCATGTTATGGGTGCACATCCTGTGAGACGCGCTCCGTGGAACTGGGACGACACCTCGGGTAGCTCTCCCAGATACTCAAGTAGTGGTGTCGGTAGTAGATTGGCCTCGGTGGCGTTGGCCACGAGGGGGTATATGAAGGATGCGTAATTAGTACTGCTGGGCAATTCCACGGACGAGGCATCTGTGACGTCCACACAATTCTCAACGTCGTCGCTGGTCGCTAGAGCTCCGTCGAAACCAAGATAATGCACATAGGTCGTCGGGTAGGTCAAGGTAGCGTCTCCCACAGTCCAGGTGATGTCGTCCTTGTTCGTGAAAGTCTTTGGGATCGATGTGTTGGTCCCAGACCCCACAATCACGGTGTCGGTCTCGGTAATGGACTGGTAGCTGGTCTTCTCCGTGCCGTTGGTATATACCGTGATATGCGGAATGACAGACACTGTTATTGTCTCCACCGCGTGGTAAGAAAACGAGAGTACGCTTGTCGAGGTCGCTCCGAACACACAAGTCGGGCAAGGCGCCGCAGAGATCGACATGGTCGCTTCAAACGAGCGATGGCGACCGGATACCTAGGATTCAGCGATGTCGAACACACGAACGCCGTCAAGAACGAGTGAGGTGGATGACTACAGGAACGATGAAGAGACAGTAGTAGAAACCCGGGACCGAAGTATCAAACCTTGGCTAATGATCCATCGCGTGTGGTTAGGCCTCCGTCGCAGGGAGCCCTACAAGGTCCGCGGGTTGAGGCTGAGTATTGCGATATCAGGCCTTCCCCGGCGGTGCCACTGCATATTTCCTTCGACCACCCACGCAAGCGTTTCAGCTCCGCACCGGAGGAACGTTGGCTGCTTCTTATTACTCTCCTGATAAAGGGCGGAATCTCAGCACCACTTGATCGTTCGGTGGCCTGATGGTAGCATCGAAGGTGGCATTCTTCGGTCTTTGCCGGCGCGACTGCATGAAATTGCGTTCAGGTCTCCGTCTGCTGTATATTGGTGCACGAATCAAAAGCTCAAGTGACAAGGCTGAGTTTTCCCGAAATAGGGGTGCCATCTGCACCTTCACCCGCCGCGGCCGTTGTATGCAGGTCCGGAGGCTTAGTGCCCGCGAGGGGCCTATCAGTATCAAGGACTTGTTCTACTGTAGCCTTGACACGGCGTTGGTTGCGCCTCTCAACGGCGCGCGCTCTCTCGTATCCGTAGCCCGGCAATACGGAGAGGCACCCTAACGTCTTCGCTCGTGGGATCCGGGATTTGTGGCTTGAGGTGTTTTGATTCTCGAGTGTGGAGAATGTCTTCCTCTCCTACATCCACTTCGACTTAAAAGTACGTGGACTGAACGATGAGCGTGGAGGCGCGAAGCGCGGTGCCGGCGCCTTTCTCGATCACGCCGTCGTGGTACTGGAGTGGTGATGATGGGGCCTGGGCCACATTCTCAATCGCAGTAGGGACTCCCCCACAGTCCTTCCACATACTACCATCGACAACTGGCGCGGAGACATGGGTCCCCATTCCGGAGGGGTGCGAAGGCATCTTGACCAACATTCCGGACTGCGGCATCCTGAGGGGAGTCGAAGAAGGCCGAGGGTTCGAGACGAATGCTTCGTCTACCTGGAATTTACTGGGTATCTACGAGTTGGAGACTGAGCAGAATCTCTGGGGTCCCACTGGTAATCCTGGGCAGTACGGACTCGACACGGTGTCGCTAAAGTCTTACCCGTCTGGAGAACATCTAGAACTGTCTTCGCAGACGGTAGCCGGCGTCGCAACCGCGAACGTCTGGCTGGGTAGTGTTGGGCTTGGTATAGCGGACGGAAGCTTCGCCAATGTCAAGCAGGGCATACCGAGTCTCCTTGAGACTATGAAGAGCCAGAACTATACGCCCTCTCGCTCGTTCGGTTACGCTGCTGGTGCCTCGTACTGTAAGATATGCTTCCTGATTTGCAGTCGACCACAGCTGACAGTCTGGCAGCCGCTCCCCAAGACTATGGTAGCCTTATACTCGGCGGCTACGATCAAGCACGCTTCGTACCCAGCCATCTCAACTTCTCCCTAGGTGGCACTGAAAGCAAAACGCTCCCTCTCAGCATCGCAAGCATAATAGCCGAGAACACGATACAAGGCACACTAGCTCTGCTGCCAGGAGGCGACGCTATCACCACCATCATCGACTCCACTGTAGCTCAAATGTGGCTACCGCAGAATGTCTGCGACCTCTTTGCGCAAGCATTTGGTCTCACCTACGACACTTCGACCGGCATGTACTTGGTCAACAGCACCATACATCGCCAGCTCGTTGAGTCGAACCCAACTGTAACCTTCGCGATCGGCAGCACTGCTCAATCGAGTTCAACCTCAAACATCGAGCTACCGTACACAGCCTTCGATCTCCAAGCCGGCATACCTCTATTCAACACTTCGACCAACTATTTCCCACTCCGCGTTGCCGCGAACGAGAGCCAACAGGTGCTAGGCCGAGCATTCTTACAAGAGGCGTATATCTTCGTTGACTGGGATAGAGAGTATTTCACAATCGGGCAAGCGATACACCAGAACAGCACCACGAACATCGTCCCTGTACTCTCGCCTTCGTCTGACTCGGCTACGGGCGGAAAGTCGAGCGGCATTGGTACAGGAGCAATTGCTGGGATCGCGATAGGAGCTTGCGCAGTCATCGCAGCTCTTGTCGGGTTGGCAGCATTCCTTGTCATGCGGTCTCGTAAGAGACAACGCGCTGCCAAGGCGAAAGGGGAGATGCCCATGGAGCTGCATAGCGACCATATCAAACCGCCAGAAATTATGTCCGCGCAGGTGTACGAACTGCAAGAGGGCGAGAATTCGAAGCATGAGTTGCATGGGACCCATGCGAAGCCGTTGTTGGAGCTGCAAGCAGACACTCCGGAGCAGGAGTTGGACGGCGACGGCGAACGATTTGGCAGGTATGGGTGGGACAAGAAGCCGAATACGTACTATGAGCTGCCGTGAGGATAACAGAGTCATTCCACCATACAAGGATTTCTCTAGTACATCCAAACGGCGCGAACGCCTCCTTCTCCGCGGTCAGCTTTAATTGTCTGCCATGATGCAAGACGACAGCCCGCAGAGCCATCGGTTTCTTTGGAGAGACCGCAGACCCGCCTAGCTATTCGACGAGCGCCCGATTCCCACCACGCTGCTCGATACGCTTCAGCCCACGACGATGGACGTCAGGGACTTAAGCTACAGCAGTCGGGCCCGATAGACTCAGCTATCGCCGAAGGGCCCTCCATCTGCGGAAGCCTTGGTTGGTTCTTTGGCTCAGTCGCCTGTATAATGCGAGCTCGCCGTCGTTAAGGCCGATGTGCAGTAAGGTAGAGATACTGCACGCCGATGATTGAGAGGATCTGACGTCCATGAGGGCAGTACGGCATCGGTAGCGTTGTCGTCGTTCAGGGTAGCCATCTGCATACCCACAGGCAAAACCACGAGCTCCAACAAGAAGTGCTACCCATACTACTTATACAGTATTACTACGCTGCTTATCCGCGCGCGTTGATCCTGCGGTTCCGCCTTTATCTTCGTCCTGTCGAGCCTGTCTGCCCAAGATACATTTGGATCTCGGAAACACGATGCGCCAATGACGTACACGCGATCCTAGCGTGTCGATCTCGATCTACGATACACTTCCAGATGATTGTCCTATTTCTTTCCTCTCTATTCATCTCTTGTGTAAGATAGTGCTGGACTTGTCTGTTCGTTTGTATGGTCATTTCTGGGTTGTTTGCACGCTGTATACGTACACGGCTGATACTACGGCGTCCATTATATCTATATCTACGACCATCCGCGATCTTCAACCGCAAAATTGCCACCATGGCCGCAACGAAACGAAAACGACCGTCTGTTGATGCGAGCAAAGCGAACGGAGAGATGCCGCCGCCGCCGCTCAAACGAAGGGCATCAGCTCGTACCTCCACTGCGGCCGCCTCCATCGCTACAAACCCCGACATCAACGGCGATGTCTTCGATGGTCCCAACGCCGCTCGGGCGTCCCCAGACGGAGAGATTGACGAAGAGATCGTTCCATCGTTGGCGAAGCAGGAGAACGGGGCGAGAGAAGAGAGTCCATTGAGCGATGCGCTGGACGTTGTTGAGCCGCCAAAAAAGAAACGAGGACGAAGTAAAAAGGCGAGCATAGAGGACCAGATTAAAGGCATTGAAGATGTGACTCACTCAGTTGTGCACAAGGCTTCGGACGGCGTGGTAGAGCCAAAGAAGGGCCGGGGTCGTAAGAAAGTGAAGCAGGAAGACGTGGAGGTTGAAATTCCGTCAGCCCCTGCTGTATCAACGACAGCAGCCCAGAAGAAGACAAAGAAAGAAGCAAATGATGACTTTGCAGATCCCGAAGCAGAGGGAGAAGAAGAAGAGGAGGTAGACGAAGCGGCGGTCAAGGAAGCTATATCGCGGCCACCGCCGATCAATAGCAGCTATCTTCCATTACCATGGAAGGGCAGGCTTGGGTATGCCTGTCTTAACACGTATCTTCGCATGTCGAATCCACCGGTGTTCACTTCGCGGACATGCCGTATCCAGTCGATACTGGAGCACCGCCATCCTTTGCAGGATCCATCCCAACCAGAACACCCAACCAAGAACCGTCCAGACCGCACCCAGCCAGCAATCGTTGAGCTCGGCCAACGATATGTGGAGGCGTTGTGCCTGGCCAACGTCAAAGATATCATCAAAATGGTGAGATGGAACGACAGGTACAACATCAAGTTCTTTCGCCTCAGCAGCGAGATGTTCCCATTCGCGTCGCATCCAGAGTATGGCTATAAGCTGGCACCCTTTGCGTCTCAAGCGTTGGCAGAGGTCGGCAAAGTGATAGCAGAACTAGGTCACAGAGTAACAACTCATCCTGGCCAGTTTACACAGCTTGGAAGTCCTCGTCAGTCTGTCATTGACAACGCCATCCGTGATCTGGACTACCACGATGAGCTGCTTTCTTTACTCAAGCTGCCGGAGCAGCAGGACAAAGACGCTGTCATGATCATGCATATGGGTGGTGTGTTCGAGGGCAAGGCAGAGACTCTGCAGCGATTCCGTGAAAACTATGCCAAGCTACCACAAGGAGTGAAGAATCGTCTGGTCGTGGAGAACGATGACATGAGCTACAGCGTACACGACCTGCTACCAATATGCGAAGAGCTCAACATCCCGTTCGTACTAGACTTCCACCATCACAATATCATCTTTGATAATACACAGATTCGTGAAGGCACCGCCGGTATCATCGAGCTCTATCCACGTATAAAAGCGACGTGGGATCGAAAGGGCATTACGCAGAAGATGCATTACTCTGAGCCCACCCCTGCCGCTATCACCAAGACGCAGAGACGGAAACACAACCCGAGGCCTGCTACGTTACCGCCCTGTACTCCGGATATGGATCTCATGATCGAAGCGAAGGATAAGGAACAAGCTGTGTTCGAACTTATGCGGACGTTCAAGCTTCCTGGATTCGAAACTATCAACGACATCGTTCCGTACAGCAGAGCTGACGACAACAAGCTTGCTGAAGCTACATTGAAAAAGCAGACGGCGCGAAAGTCCAAGAAGGCGGCGGACGAGGAAGAGCAGCCCGCGGTTGAGCTCGTTCCAGATGACGAAATAGGTATGGGAGGACCGGAGGGTAGGGTCTACTGGCCGCCTGGCATGGAAGAGTGGCTGAGGCCGAAGAAGAGAGAGGTCAAAAAGAAGGAGCCGGCCGAGAAGACTGCAGCTCAGATCAAGAAGGAGGCTGGCAAGGCTGCTGAGTTGTATGCAGCGAGAGAGGCTGAGAAAGCTGCGGCGAATGGGACGCTTGTGAAAGGAGACGGTGAAGATAGTGATGATGCCGCTACACCTGCAACGAAGAAAGCGAAGGCTGCGATGAAGAAAAAAGCGCAGGCGAAAGCGGCCAAGGACGCTGCCGCTGCTACTGCTTCCGCGCCTCCAAAGAGCGAGGTCAAAAAGAAGACCAAGGTCAAGAAAGAGGCATCAATGCCTAGCCCACCGAGTGAAGAGTCTGAGGAATTACACCTTCACGATGAGGAGGATGAGCAGCCGATCGATCCCGCTATAAAGAGGCCAGCTGCTGGAGGGCGACGGGCAGGTGGTCGGAAGGCGAAGCAGGCGGTCAGCTATAACGAAGCGTGATGCTCATTAAGGTCTGCAGAAAGTGCGTCTGGCGACAAGAGCTTTGCAAGCCACGTTTTGACCCTCAGCTGAAACGGCATTTTGGATGTCATTGCTCAACCTTGATGGAGCTTCAGTCTATTGTTGTCTTGTTGTCGTGCCTGTTCCCGAGAAATCGATCCTGGGTGCGCCACAGCAAGGTCCTTGAAGAAATTCACCACGCATCGAGTTCTTCGAGAAGGCCACGGGTGGCTATGATACATCGCTCCAAACCTACATCGATATATCGGTCCAACCGTCCGTCTTGGATCGCCATTCTTTTCGTACAAGCAAGCAATAGCTGGCAGTTCAGCGGGGTATGATGCTGTTCGAGTGATTCATGTATAAGCTGTACGCTGTAGATACCGTCGACGTTGCTGCTGGAACAGCTAGATACATGTACCTTGGGCAATTACTCCACCAGGACAGCTACGTTCTAGGTCCTTAGCTTGTAATAACAACTATGAAGGTACTGCTGGACTCCTGCGTTGTTGTCTTTGATATTGAGACGGCGTCTCCTCGGCTTCGTCATCAGTGAACACGCAGATGTCCTCGACAATGGTGAACGAGATCTACTATCGAACATATGGTATCAACGGTGAGCGTGAAGGTCTTCGAGCTCCAACGTTCAGGATCAACGCCACCTCAGCAAACAATTTATCTACGGATCTTCGTGACAGACCAACACACCATCTCCCACGAGGTACACCTTAGGGAACATGGCGAAGACGATTGAGACGAGAGTACTGATAATTTCGGATACCCATTTCGCACTTCTGAGCTCCCAAGATGAGGCCAGCACCTTTCCGGTGCCACCATTCAAGTCACCTCTGCCATCTGCGGACCTTTTCATACATTGTGGCGACCTCACATATACCGGCAAGATCGAACAGTACCACAAGGCTCTGGATATGCTCAAGGAGATCGATGCTCCTGTCAAGCTTGTTATTGCGGGCAACCACGACTTGACGCTTGATGGAGATGGCTTTGTCTTGAACCATCTCGAGAAACACGGAGCTCAAGGTGCTTGGAAGCCTACTCATAGCAGGGACGACGCCGAGGACATCATTCGAGAGGCAAGGGATTTATGGCTTTCTCCTACTGGTAGAGCACGGAAGGAGGGCGTTCAGTTGCTGAAAGAAGGCACCCACGACATTGACTTGCCCAATGGAGCCCACGTCAGAGTGTATGCAAGTTCGTATACGCCTGAGTTCTGCGACTGGGCCTTTGCGTATGGTCACGATGAAGATCGCTTTAACACTTCTGAGAGCAGCCTTGGAGACGCTGTCAACGTCGCTACCAACCCAATCCCGTCCTTTGACAATGCAGAAGGACCGATCGACATTTGCATCACTCATGGCCCGCCGTACAAGATACTGGACGAGGTCGACCGTGGCAATGTCCCTGTGGGATGTCCACATCTTCTGAAGGCAATCATGCGAGCCCGACCTTTGGTGCATTGCTTTGGGCATATCCACGAAGGATGGGGCGGCGTAAAAGTCACCTGGTCCCATGATGTGGATAGCATAGCCGCGGCTTGATTCCGCTGAACAGCTGGAAAGAAGGCAGATGGAAGACGGCGGTGGCGCAGGGTGGCAGAAGACTTGATTCGGTCGAGGTCGACCTTGATGGTGCCAAATCACAACACGGCGTATACATCACTGCTGCCAGCGGGCAAGGCTTGCGCAGAGGTGCGGAAACGCACTTCTTGAACGCATCCATCATGACCGTCAAGTACCAACCGCTGAATCCGCCATGGGTGCTGGATTGTCCTGCGAAGATATAACAAATGCAAGTGCTTCCGTGCCATCGAGCATAAAGATGCTGAGGCGTGCTCGGGTGAAGGAATCGGAGACGGTTGGTCTGCACCCGTGAGGCTTGGAAGGATCGCCAAGGTGGCTTCGAAACTGCCCTAATAATAAAAGCCAATGCATCTGCAGGCTGTCTCGGCTGTGTCGCGCCTATTTGACAAGACCGCAAAACTTCTTGGAAAGAAAGCTGCCTAGGAGGGGTATACCATCACACCGGAATGCTGGTAACGCTTCTTAAAGGACCGCATACGTGCTTCATTGATGATACCTGCGTTCAGCTGGGGCTAAGTCTACACGCGACGTGACACAGCAGCTGCAATCACGTTCTATATCAGAGCTGCAACAACCGCTTTTCACCCGCAAGCACTCTACCGAGTCTACCTTACCACCTCGAAGCTCACACAGACAACAACAGCGACCTTTCCACCACCTTCAACATCCTACAGAAAACATTGTTCTCTACATCCCACATCACAATGTTCAACCAAGCCATCCTCATCGGTGCCCTCGCACTCGGCAGCTATGCGCAGTCCTCAAGCTCTTCATCAGGCGCGTTCAGCGGCTCCAACACCACGGGCTCTCCAGTAGCGGCGCAAACAACGGTGCGCCTTTACGTAGATGCAGAAACCGATCAAGGTATGTACCGGGTGACACCATAAACCAGACCTTCGAGACATTGCTGACTCTTTGACCTACTACACTGCAGGCTTCGTCGGTTCGGTCATTGCTGCCGACTCATGCGGAACGACATATGCCTTGTACTGCACGGAAGGTGATTATGGCTCGGGCATCCTCTCTACCACCTGCGACCCAAACAAATTTGTAAGTTGAGTCCGTTTCATTCCGGCTTATTACTGTTCTTCTGACTCTGCCCAGGCTCGAGTAACCCACTTTGGCACCACCTCCGTCCTGATATCGACTCAAATCGAGACTGCCGGCGCGGAGGCTACATTGCTCGAGGATTGTTCGCTGGCTGGAACCACCCAAGCCGTGTGCACGGCATCTATCAGTCTGTCCGCAAACGGCGAGCATACCGCGGAGCAGACAGTCGTCACCAGAACAGGTGCGGATGTCCACTACTTCGACATCCCGATCACCGCGGGAGCCAGCAAGCTTTCCAACCTGGCGGCCTGTACAACTTCTGATAACGCAGCTCCGGCAGCAACAGGCGCCGTGGATGTCATCAAGGTTCTTGTTGTCCCGGGTGCAGCAGCGTTACTTGCTGGCTACAATGCATTTGCATAGATCAGCCGCTGCCCATGGTATGGAACCCGGGCCGCCGTCGGATCCCGGATTGGCCATGGTCGAAAGGATGACGGAGATGCCAGTTGGATGCATGATTGACAGCGTTTGATACGATACCCGAGCGACGTAGCCTGTGGTGTGCTGAACTAATATGGCACAACCTTCCCAAACCCGTCACTCCCCTTTCCTCCTCAGATGTACTTTCCGTCCTCTCCGGAAAGCTTGTATGCTGACAACCTCTCTCATCTTCTGCATCTCGGCCAAGGCCGTCTGACTCTGCACATCGCTCCCGCGGTATACTTCAATCTCCTTATTCCTCTTCGTCGGTCCAAGGTCAGTGCCCAACTCGGGATGACTCTCGGCTGGACCCAAGGATGCGAGAATGAGAGGCACGGCGAACGCTACTAGGAGGCGACGGAGAAAATATGTACCTGCCATGGTGGCTCATATCAGACCTGTAGCGATGGAATGCAGAGGTCAAGAACATGGCTCCTGGAAACAGATCAACTGGACAAGGTGGGGTTGCTAAAGCTCTAAAAGCAACCATCGTCTCAACCAGAGCTATCTACTTTTCCCTTTCTCGAATTGACGACCAAGTGTTACGGAAGTGAAATCTCAATGCGAGCATCGACGAGAAGATGATGGTTCCGGGGACTGGATCGTTCGATCGATGGCTATGAACTGGTATACCAGCTCCCTCACGACCTTGCAACCACCTTCTCAGGCTCGCCGCTTGGCTTCCTCGATGGCGCTCGATACCCAAGCGCAGCGTCCTGTGGCAGATCGACACCCCAAACCAGACGGCAGTCCCAATTGAGCCTCTCTTTGGGCTCATACTTCCGCGCCTGCTTGTTATGAACGACTTCAGGAATCACAAACTCACCCACACCACCTTCGCCGTTTAACACCCAACGGCGCGAGACTTCAAGGGCTGCTGCGTTGCCATCTCGCTGAGCATCATGTGCAAGGAGACCACCGCTCACCACCCAGGCCAGACTGAACATGATCTCTCGTCCTTCAGCCAATACGAAGCCCAGGTCCTTCTTGCCAGGCGTAAGCCGGCCTTTGAGGACTGCCCACGAGGTTTTCAAAGCTTCCTGAACTTCGAGATCTGACACTCTTCCAATCACAGCCCCATCCAGCCAAGCACTAAAGATATCCAGATTTTTGCCGTTCAGTAGGTGTCTCACCACCTCACTACTCAGCACATTGGTGGTCCCTTCCCACGTCATGTTCGCAGCAGTGTCGCGATATAACCGTGAGATGTTTGACTCGGGCTCGTCTGGTTCGTCCATGTAGCCAACGCCTCCCATAGCTTCTTGACACTCTTGCAACGCAATGCAGCTGACTTTGCAGATCACCGCTTTGGCAGTCGCAGTCAACGCACGTTGTACAACAGTGGTCTGCTCGCCCGGCCCAGGTAACGGAGCATATGTAGCCGGCTTGTCGGAAGGAAAGCCGTTGTCCGCGAAACTAAGAAGGCTGGTTGTGAAGTATGCGAGTTGCAACAGGCCCTGAAACTTGATCTCCATCCCAGCAAGTAGCCGCAAGTGCATTGGGAAGGTCCATAATGGTTGGTTGATCGTGGTTCGGGTCCGAGCTAAGCCTTTTGCTATTGCCATGCCACGACGCCAGCAAGATAAGGCCGTGATGAAGTTGTGTGTTCTAGTCACATTGAGTAGTGTTGCAATAGTCATAATACCTCGATCGATCGGGCCAACCATCCAGGCACGAACATCTTTTAGCTCGAGCTCAGCCGTAGGCAGCTCTTTCGTGCCCATCTTGTTCTTTAGTCGGTGGAAGCGAATGCCGTTAGTTTCCAGTTGTTTGCTACCGTCTGGAAGCTGGACTGTCCTTTTCGTGGGAGCTATGAAGAGGCTCAACTGCCCACTCTCGGTCTTCGCCAGCATCAAAGCTACATCACAATCCGTGGCCGAACAGAAGAACTTGTACCCTGAGATGAGCCAGTCGCCTTCGTCGAATCCCATCTCTGCGGTCTTATCCTGAGTAGGCAGGGGTGAGAGTACTGCAAAAGTTTCTGAACCCTGCACGTCACTGCCGCCAGGGCGCTCGGTCATCCACTGGCTTGATATCCAGTTCTCGTTGCTGTCACGGGTCGTGATGCGCCTGTGCACCTCGTGGAAGGGATGTTGAAGTGGTAGATCTTTGAGCTGACGACCTAATAATCGGCCAGCGCCACTGGTCATGGACACAGGACAACTGAATACGGCTGATGAACTGCTGTACAAGAAGTTCACAGCATGCTGCGTTATCCTTCTGTACGGTCCAAACTCTGCTTCGTAGCCAGCAGCTACGACGCTACATGCATATTGACGTTAGCAGAAATGCTGATTGAACGTACGATAATAGTCTACCATACCCGTTGCGGATCCCCCATTCTCCTAGTCTTTTCCATCCTTCACTGGTCACCAGTCTGTCGTGCGGATACTTCGCACCCCAAACATTGCGAGTCTTGACGTACGGCGGATGCTTTTCCGCATCCGAAATATGATCGTTGATTCGATCCGAAACTGCTTCTTCACCAAATTTCTCAAGGCGAGGCCAGATGCGATCGAATACGCTGGGTGGGAGATAACAAGCGAGGACTCTTCTGTAAGCTAGGTCGGATGTTGCAGGATTAGGTAGCTTGGGCAAGGAAAGTATGAAGCCTGTATCGATAGTCGATGGTTTTACGGACACCAACCGCCTTGTGTGTAGGAGGCACGACTTCAAGAAGTTGGATGTCGGCTTTCTCATCAAAGGGGCGTTGCACAACATGTGGTTAGCCATCATCATCTTGGAGACGAGCAGTGAACCAGCTGTTATCCATCGCAGCCACAGAGAATGGGCTCTTGACCCCTCCTCATCGTGCTGCAGCGACCGAGGCCGTCTGTATTCGCGTTAGCACAGTGAAGAGCTCGCAGCCATCGGCTCTCATCAACGGCCGCTGCGTATTTAGACTATCTTGTGCCTTCCGTCTCGATTTACACTCACCTTCAAGCAGTCGTGCGGAGGGTTCGGAGGTGTAACCGCAGTACACGGATATGACGGATATGGCGAAGAGCATTCGCGGGGTCTCACAAATACGAATTCCAACATGCCCGGCGTCTGGACGGCAATCGACGCCACTGCGGTGTGTCGTCTCGAGCGGACAGAACTACAAGCGGCCAACGTCTCAACTTGAGCTGCCCAAGTTTCTTCTTCACCTCTTCGGTCAACAATCGTCTGTCGCGGTAAACAAGTCTTTTCACAAGCATCGACGTCAAGGGGGTATATCGCCCAGATGGATGGATGTGGATTTCACTACACATCTTTCCTCACAACCCTGCGACCATTTTGTCCGGCTCGCCGCCTGAGTTGTTGGAGAAGAGTGCTCGATACCCAAGCGCAACGCAATAGTCCAGGTGAGCCTCGTCTTGAGGTTGTGGACCGCTTTTTATGAACCACGCCATCTTGCGAGACATCTTGTCAAGAAGAGAAAGAGAACAAGTCCACGCATCTTCGAATTCCTACTCAACTTCTACGCTCTCAATTCACGAACGATGCCAGTTCGCAGCCATATGGACATGTTGTAGCTGATTTTCTTGGAACAGTATGTATAGGGTGTATGGCTGTCCTGAAACTTGAAGTGAAAGGAAGAGGAAGCTTGGAATATTGGGATGCCAAGCCGGGATTCATTCACCCAAATTTGGTGAGACCGTCCCGTCTTGGCATTTCCACTCTGACCTGACTTCAGCTACGTCTGATCCCTTCAGAACGTGACAGCCATCAAACTAATCGATTGCCATGTACTCTGCACCCCTCGGATTTTTAGAGTACACCTGGGAGTCACTCGAAATACAGACTACCCTACCTCCAGCGCATCGACAAACGGCTGGGGATGAGACAAGAGGAAAGGAGTTGTCTAGGGAGAGATGGATCGCGCGAGAGATAAGAGACAGATTCCAGGTCGAGATGGAACGCTTGAGGCGGCTGTAGCGTCTGGACCGAAAGACATTCTGAACATTCTGTGGAGAATAGGAGGTGGACACGGTCAAACCAGCGACCACTGATAATATAGAAGGACGACGCCTATTGAACGCCACCAATATAAGATATCCGGCCATAAGATTCAAAAGTCCGTCCGCGGGTCTCTTTGTGTTGTGTTGCGATGGCCATGCCCGATCAACTTCTAGTAATCCCGGCGGTCGAGCGAACCAGGCCTTGCCAGTTGTTACACTTCCATAAAATGAGTCCGTTCGGCGAGGACATGGCACAAAGAGGACTCAAGGCCAATACTGGCCTGTTGTAAGCTGTTCTCTGGAAGAGAGTCGCGCCGCGGAGGACAGACGGAGGTGGAATATGTCTTCTGCGAGATCAGAAAGATTTGCTGTGCCATTTGCAAGATATACGGGCTAGCATCTGCGAGACGGTAGGTTATGCTTGGTAGGTAGGTACGGAGATGTCTCTGCGAGGTCTCAATTCATCAAAGTCTTAAAGCGTTTGCATGAGGTGAGGTCAATCAAACAAAGCTGGCTGGCCAAGTGTTGGGGCCCTGCGTTAGCCGCACAGCCAGCCATATCAAAACTTTTCCGCCGCCGTCGCAGACTCTTTCTCCTCTTCACCAACCGCACACTTGCTTTCGTTCGCATACTGCTGTTGACCTCCCTGCTTGTTCCCTTCCTGCTCCGTGTAGACGAAGACTTTCTGTGCTTTCGGCGCGCTGGCCCTTTAGGTTTGTGCGTGCTTGATCGCTGGATCGCCTTTCTCGGTTCGCTCTGCGTTCCTTGACCCAAACCTTTGTTAGAGCGACGACGCTGGCCTTTGGCTGTGCGACGTCTCCCTGACATCTACAAGACCCTCTGTGCTCTCGGTGCGCTGACCTTTGGTCGTGCGTGCTAAGTAGCTAGATCGTCTTTCTCGGTTCACTCTGTGTTCCTTTCCCCAAACCACAATGGCCTCCTCATCGAGCCAGACTGCCGCCGCGGCAAACCGCTTCGCGGGCCTGCAGCTCAACGTCTCGGGCGACGAGCCTGCAGCAGACACCGGCGACGGTGCCGGCCAGGTCGTCGACGAGCATGTCGCGGACGAGCGCAGCTTCCAGCGTGTCGCCGGTAATATCCTGTCCGCCACGTACCAGACCTAGGTGAAAGCCGACACGGTTATCTATTTCAGATACGTTATAGGCAATCCAGAGCACGACCATCGTAGAAGTACCGCGGTCACCGACGGCATCTATAGCACCGATAAGCCACAGGTCAGCAAGCTGCGGTTCAAGACTACCGACGACGAGGAGACCCATCCCAGATACGGTGCAGGCAATCCAGAGTACAACTATCGGATGAGTACTGCGGTCACCGACGGCATCTATAGCACCGACAAGCCACAGGTCAGCAAGGTGCGATTCAAGTACCGTGAAAACAGTGAAGAGTACTGGTATCCAGCATCCGGCCCGATTACCAACAACTCCCATAGCGCCCACAAGCCAATACCCGCCGATCTACGGTTCAACTCCGCCAAACGGCGAGGATATCAAGCTGGATCTGTAGGCGCCTTACGCTGGAAAGCTAGATACCATACTAGCCGCTAGTCTTTAAAGTAAAGACTACCCAGAATCGCGCATTATCGGTGGCAACTTCGACGACGTCTCGCGAAAGGACGCGAGGATCGCCTTGGCCTAGCAGATGAATTCGTAGCACCCGGCGATCAAGATTCACCTCCGCTTGCGTCGCAAACTCGCAATGATGGAACGCTGTCACGTGGAAGTCCCACGCCATCAGTGATCTCCAGAACACGAGATGAAGGAGTCGCGTTACGATAGATGGCTTTCGATGATATTGCTCGCGAGCGTGGAGTGACGGGCAGTCCTCAGAAGTGCAACGCGTGGGCTGCTTGACACGTGACAGATACCAGATATACATTCGAGGAGAAATACATCCGATCACGCTTGACGTACTTCCTATGAGATGCACGAGCTCGAAGAGAGATATCAGGAAAGCTAAGTCGTCTGGCGGGAGGTTCTCGGGTCGGGTGCCATGACCGCCTTGTCAAGGAAGGCACGATGTTGAGGCAGGCACGACCAGGAGCTACCTCGAAAAGCTTTTCCACTCCACCTCCTTTCTTCCTTTCTTCTGTATACCAGACAACACAGAGTGACCGTTCGGTCGTGGTAAGATTCTGCTCGTCTGTTCGCGTCCGATGGGCGTTCATCTTTTCTCCTCGCATCTTCTCTGGGTCTGACGCTGTACCTTTGGAACGTGCGGCACTCCCTCTCTCTTCCCGTGGAGTCGACGCTGTACCTTTGGTACGTGCGACGCTCCTACGTCTGCTTCCGGATCGCTACGCTGCACTTTGTGCGTGCGCGGCTTTCTTTACTAGGTTCGCTCTGCGTTCCCTACCCCAAACCTTCTCCATGGCATCGTCAAATGGACCCAGCGGCGAAAGCCACACCACACCTGGCAACGGGCCACAGCGGCATACAGACCAGCCGGCCAACGACGGTCCTTCGAGGCGCCGACGTAGGTCCAGCCGCGGACGCGGGGGCGGCCAGCGAGGTAGTGCTCAGCCGGTGGCTCAGCGAGGCCTACACAATCAGCCCGGTTATGGATGCGGCCGCTTGAGCTACGACTTCCTCGCAGGCCGTGTACGTCGGCCAGCCTATCTGACGCACGCTGCTCAAGCGGCCAGTGCAGTCGATCCCAGCGGTGGAGACGATGCTCCAGCAAGCGGCAGCACTGCCGACACCTCCACTGGCTTGTCTTTCGAGACGAGAGGGCTGCCGGCGTTGCAAGAGCGCTCGACCAATGTGTTCGGCAAGCGGCCAGCGTCGTCATCCGGTCTTGAAGCCTCTCCGAAGCATGAAGGCAAGCGTCCCGCCACTGCAGTGAACGATGAAGTGCTCTCCCACCCTTCCAATCCCTGGGAAGCAGGTCTTGTCGATGCAGCACCTGTGGTCGGCTCGGAGGAGAAGACTGGCGTGGCGGCACTACAGTCAACGGTGAAGTACTCTCCCGCCCCTTTGACCCCCGAAAGGCCCCTTAAGGTCGACGGTGTCGTGGAGGCAGTGCCTGTTGCTGACTCACTGATGAAGATAGGCGTGACGGCACCACAGTCGACCACGAAGTGCCCATCCCCTGTCTTGGACTTCGGGAGTAACGACGAAGACCAGCCGCCACCGCTGACCATCGACTCTGCTCCAACTCCGGGTACCGACAGCTGTAACCTGTTCGCGAGCGAGGACAATCACTCGGAACCATTGGAGCGGCCATAGACTCCTACCAGGGAGACCAACACCAGCGACGGGCCCTACTTCATGACGGGTGCGTTGCCCAACACACAGGAAGCAACACCTGCCACCAAGATCGGTTCCACCGCAAAGTCAGCTGCAACCACGATCGATACCACGGCCAAGACAGCTGCAACTAGGATCGATACCACAGCAGCCAAAGGTCCCGCTAAAGGTAGTGCAGCCCGGCCTATGATAGCCGAAGACGGTCCGTCCAAGGCATGGTTGGAAACGAGGCGGACAAGGGCGATGGTTGGCAAGGACGACTTCAACACGGTTCGGATCGGTCTCGTGATGGCAATTGATTCCGAGGGTGACTCGTGGCACCGGTTTAGATCCACCCTCATCGAAGTTGCTACTCGCTGTGAAGAGTACGACGGAGCGCAGTCGGATGTCCTCGAAGATGAAAAGCTCTTCAACCCGCTGGATCGGTGTGTTCCATTCGCTTCGGGAGCTCCTTTTGACTCCATGCAGTTCCGTTCGTGGGCGAGGATGCTCCCCCCGAGGGACAGCATCACAGATGCTTGGTACGATGGCACTATGATCGGGAACATCGTCAATCTCGAGGCCAGTGACAGGAGGAATGATGTCTACTTCGCAGCGCCTGACGATACATCGACATGGATAACACGGGCTAGGGATATGGACATAACCCTGGCCAGGCTGGAGACCGCCGTCAGAGGTGCACGCGAGACGGGGGTCGTATCCGCCGATGGAGACATCTTTCCGTTCCCAGCGTACGACATGTCCAGCGACACGACGGTTGTGGTGGTGCCGTACAACACCGGTGCACACTGGATCACCACCACGATCGAGCCAAAGCTCGGTAACGGACAAGGCAAGATCACGGTGTACAACTCAGATGGGCACCAGATAACCGTCGTCGAGCGAGTGAGGAAGACAATCACCCTCTTCGCGGATCTCATCGGCTCGCGTCCCGGCTTGGACTGGTCTCGTGATGGTTGGGAGATTGTCAGCGGAGCCACCACGATGCAGCGCAATCATTGGGATTGTGGTCCTATCACTGCAGCCAACTGCCAGCGTCTGTGTCGAGGGCAGGTCCTAGAAGTCATTCCCGGTGAGCGGGTAGACGAGTATGGTGTGGATCTTCGCTACGATGCCGTGGTGCGATTGAGCAAGCACTTTCTCCATAATGCAGGAACGCAGCCGACTCATAAGACGCCTTCCGCGGCGAAAGCAGCACCGAGAAGAAGGCCAGCTGCTCCATCGAAGAGTAAGCCGACCACGTCAAGGGAGCCAGCCGTGCCACCGAAGAAGTCAGCTGCGCCGCCGAAGCAGCAGTTCGCACTGGACCCGAGCCTCGCAATGCTAGACGATGCGAGCCTCGCATTGCCGGAAGACTCGAGCCTGTTTCTGCCGGAGGAGACCGACCACATCTACGATGCCGGTCAACGGTCCGTCTACGACAGCGAAGATGAGGACGAGCCGATCTCCGATGGCGACGACGACAACGAGCCAGGCGACGACGGCGAAGACGAAACGGAAGCCGTTGGCGATTGGCTACGCGAGTAGGTTGGCGTTCCCGGCGCAAGCGCAGGCATCCGCGAGCACATATGCTACGTCCTGCAGTCTCCAGCGTTCATATCATCGGCGAATCTGGTCGAGGTGATCTTGCCTGCGCTCTATGAGCAGGATCGTGAGGTCGTGACAGCACAAGTCGAAGTCGTGCTACAGCAAACACCTTCGATGTTCGTCTGGGACTGGTACGATGGCGAGAAGTACTGGCACTCCCGGCCTGGCTACAGCCTTGACACGCAGACGATCATCGACGCCTTCACGTCCGTGAAATCCGCCACCAAAGAAGAGGCCCGCTTCGCCATCATACCCGCTCACTGTGACATGGTCGTCGGTGTGGTTAGATGTAGTGGCTCGGTCAAAGTGAGTAGAGTACAAGATCGCTTTGCCCGGACCAAAGAGCTCGCCGTGGTCTGGCACAAAACTAATCGCGAGGGCGAGACGCCACGATACATCGATGCTGCCGAAGCACCGCAGGAGAATCCGGACGACCCATTCCTGACGTTGTGCGTTCTTGACGTCAGCAGCAGTCGGAACAGCTTCTTGTCCAACTTGCAGAACCACCCCGTCTACCAGATGCTGCTCAACGCGAACGAGGAAGCAGAGACAGCTGGACGGCCGCGCTCTGTAGTAATGGCTGGTTGTGACTGGGATGGCCTCCAGACAGACAACAGCTCCTAGGCCGAGCTTCGCAACGAGTTTCGCCATCTGGAGATCCATGTTGCGCTCGCAATTCCTCGGGACCGGCAAGTACCGGGCCTCTTCAACGAACTGCCACAACGCCGATTCGTGTGGGCTCAGTACAGGCTGGGTGGCCTCGTGTCTGCTCTCGGAGGTCATGATCCAGCCCTCGGTGACCCAGTGGATGTACCCGTCCTTGCGCATTACCGGCAATTCCACGTCATCTGTCAGCTCATCAATTGCGCAAAGATAGATCATTCCATCATGGTGACGGATTCCACAGGGCACAGGAGGTGCCCACTTGGCGTTCAGTTTCAAAGCACCGGTGGACACGGGACCAGCAGGAACTCATTCTCCCTGCGACGCAACGATGAACTCGACGGCGCTGATGTTCTCGAGGATGGTGAGTCCGGAGACGATGAGCTCGAATCCCAGGATCCAGCGGAGCGAACGACAAACAGAGGGAAGGGTCCGGCATGCAACAGATGCACCAAATCCGGCAACTGCAAAGGTTGTGATAGAGGTCGACCGTGCAGTACGTGTGTTCCCCTCATGAAGGACAACAACAGGGTGGTATGCACATACCCTGGCCGTAACGGCCGAAAAGTCTCCAACGCTGCTTGCCGCAACTGCGTGAAGGCCAAAGTGGCAAAGGAATGTACCAGAGAGCGGCCATGTGCCAGACGTGAAGACCGCAACTTAACATGCACGTACCGGGTTCATGTTCCGAATGAAGAGAAATCGGAGGAGGCGTGAGAAATAGCTTGATTGGTCCCTCCCCCCCCGCGACCTTAGAGCGAAAGCACCTACCACCGGCTGAAATCGATTCGTTCTAGTTTGTTCAGCAAGGTGGATCCGTGGGTAAGGGCTTCTCGCCCTAGGTTATGTGGCCAATCCCGCGATCTTGCTTTCCTCGTTGTTTTCACGTTTGACCGAGATACGACTTCACTTCCTGCCACGATCTCACGACTTCACGATCACGATCATCACCACGACCCCACCACCACCACCACCCCATGGCAATGCAGCATCCCGCCTCAATGCCGATGCAAGGCCATCCTCCTCCTCCACCTCAACTGCAGCACCTCGCTTCATGCAATGAGTCGGTCTGGATATCACTAGGCCAGGTCGCGGAAGCGATGGGAGAGCTTGATAATGCGACAACTTTTTACGAAAGGGCAATGCATTTCAATCAGTGGTCGGGTAAGAAGACGAGTCTCACTGGGTCGAGACACTGCTGACCAGTTTTATAGTTCCAGCCATGTTGGCAATTTCTTGCATTCTCCGCTCCAAAGACCAGTTCACCTCAGCCGTAGAATACCTCAGGCAGATACTCAAAGTCGACGCTACGAACGGAGAGGTCTGGAGTAGTCTCGGCCACTGCTACTTGATGATGGACGATCTGCAACAGGCATACTCTGCTTATCAGCAGGCGCTGTACCATCTGCCGGACCCGAAGGAGCCTAAGCTGTGGTACGGCATTGGCATCCTATATGACCGTTACGGTTCCCTCGAGCATGCCGAGGAAGCTTTCTCGCAAGTCATGCGGATGGAGCCGAGCTTCGAGAAAGCGAATGAGATCTACTTCAGGCTCGGTATAATATACAAGCAGCAGCAGAAGTTCTCACAGAGCCTCGAGGTGAGTCTCCGCCTTGCATGTAGCACGAGTGACCTCGCTGACCATCAACAGTGCTTCCGTTACATCGTGACCGATCCGCCACGGCCCTTGAGCGAGGAAGATATCTGGTTCCAAATTGGCCACGTGCACGAACAGCAGAAAGACGTACGCCGGGTCCAAGCCACCTTTGTCTCTCCGAAGCGCTAATGCTGTGATAGTACGACTCTGCCAAGTCAGCATACACGCGTGTTCTTGAGCGAGATCCCAACCACGCCAAAGTTCTACAACAGCTCGGTTGGCTACACCACCAGCAAAGCACAAGCTTCAGCAGCCAGGAGCAAGCCATTGAGTATTTGGAGAAATCCGTAAATTCAGGTAAGTCTCGCAAGACTGCGCCCAGTGCAACGCACGTCTAACTGCCTTGTCAGACCAAACCGACGCACAGAGCTGGTACCTACTCGGACGCTGTTACATGTCACAGCAGAAATACCCGAAAGCCTATGAAGCATACCAACAAGCTGTCTATCGCGATGGCCGCAACCCAACATTCTGGTGCTCCATTGGTGTTCTCTACTACCAGATCAACCAGTACCGAGATGCTCTTGACGCGTACTCGCGTGCCATCCGTCTCAACCCCAACATCTCTGAGGTTTGGTATGACTTGGGTACCTTGGTAAGTTCGCTGCTTGGCGCCCTGAGCATGTTGCACTACTAACGCTTCACAGTACGAGTCGTGTAATAATCAGACGAGTGATGCTCTGGACGCTTATACCAGAGCTGCCGAACTGGACCCGAACAACGTTCACATCAAGGCACGTCTGGCTTTGCTGAAAGGCCAACCTACCAACGGACTGCCCAACCAAGCAGGTGCGCCGCTGCCACAGGACGTACACCCGCAAGCCTATCAGCCTGCCGGCACCATAGGTGGCCCTCCAGGCCCGCAATGGGGTGGACATGCCCAGAACCCACCACCTGGTCCTGCTCCGCCACCTCTTGCTGCAGGCAACAACTGGAACGGCGGCCGTCCTGCTGAGCTGCAAAACCCTCAAATGCAGCCACAGCCACTCAATCCGTTCGACCACCGAGACCGAATGGCCTCGCAGCAGCAAGGACCTCCAAGAGCACCAAGCCCACCACGGCATGAGCCTCCAAGACAGTATCAGGATTCGCAGCCCCAACGCCCGCCACCGCCTCCGCACCGTGGACTCTCGACATCGCCGAAGGGTCCTCAGCCTGGTCCGGCACCTTTCCATCAAGGCCCGCTACATCACCCTCAGCAACTCCCACCGCAACATGCGTCCTCGCAACAAGGACCACTAGAGCCTTCTCGTTCGGCTTACGGGCCGCAATCTAGCAATGCCGCTTCGTCTTCGAATGGCATGCCAGGCTCTGCTTCTCACACCCCTCTTCCACCCTATCCTCGGCAACCTGAGTTGCAACCAGAGATCCGTCCGCTGGTCAACCACCCCGCTCCATCTTCTAGTGGCCCACGTACGCCGTTCGAGCATCATCCACACGCCGCTCCGAGCATCGCGAGTGGCGCACCACCACCAAGCTCCGCCCAGACCGCGGCAGACGCGGCAGCTCGTGAGCGTGACGAGAGACCTGGCAGCACAGCACCACCAAAACGTGTACGTGAATGGGATGATGACCCAGCCGGGCTTAAGAAACCTTCGACTGAAGAAGCCCGATCACGCCTCGACGAGATCAAGATGCATCGTCCATCGCCGCCAGACAAGATGGCCACACCTCCGAATCGGAGTCCCTCCGAGCTTCGTCGAATGGACGACCAGCGGCCGACTTCCGCTTACCGTCCATCCGAGGCCACCCATCACGTCCCGGCACTGCCGTCTATGCACTCCATGACGCAGCCATCTCCCAGCGCATCAGTAATCCCTCAAGACGAGCAACGTGCACCACCACCATTACCCTCGGCTCCGCAGCCGCCGCCAGTCTATGAGCCCGCCGCACGAAAAATGGAAGTTGATGAGAATTACGATGACAGTGGCGATGACAGGTCGGCAACCAAGCAAGAGAGTCAGCGTAACAGCCCCCGGGCGCCCGCGCCAGCAGCTGCTGGTGCTATGGAGGGGCCTGCATGATGCTGTTTTATGCTACGAAACGTTATGATTGAAATGGTCTCTCGACGACGGCGGATATTCTCAAGGCAGTTTCTTTTGTCGGTTATATGATTGCGCGGTGCATCGGAACAATCATGCAAGCGAGTGGGAGGCCGTGGCTGTTATTACCGAATTATGGCAATACCTCGACAGCGTGTCCGTACATAGTTATCTTACAGCGGGAGCGGTGTACTCTTCACAACGAACCAGCACGCCCACATGCACTCTCCAGTTTGAGCAACATCACAGGTGAATACAGCAGCACGATCACGGCAACTAGAATAATTGAATTGCGGAGAAGAAGCTTGCGTCATTCAGTTCGGTGTCTTTCCCGACTGACGACTGGACCTTCCAACATCAACGTCAACCCTCTTCACCGCGGCCAGTGCAACGACAGCAAACAAGATGTCTCCATCCGGCCTCGCAATCTTGATCGGTGCCGGGCCCGCAACAGGAGCTGGTATTGCACGCATCTTGGGATCTCCAAATTATGGTAATCTCGCTGTCGCCCTTCTCGCTCGTCGGCCGGAGGCGTTGAACGCTCTCGTCGACGACTTGAGGTCCCAGACTCCCAATGGCGTGTTCGAAGCGTTTCCTACAGACACCAGTCCCGACAAGTTGCGACAGGCGTTCGCAGATATCAAGGGTCATCAGTCGTTCAAGGACCTCAAGCTGAAAGTCTCTGTGTTCTCCGTGAAGAACAGCTCGAAGAAGCCGTTCATGGAGGAGACTTTTGAGGACTTCATGGATCCGCTCGAGTCGTACGCAGGCGGGTCTATGATCTTCGCCCAAGAGACGATCAAACGGTTGTTCGAAGACCACGGCGAGAAGACGCTGGCGGAAGGTGCAGGGAAGAAGGGCACCCTGATCTTTACAGGGACCCTAGGAGCACTCCGATGTAACGTGCGTTGCCCCCTACGAGCCTGTTCCTTCACGACACGATGTCCAGCTGACCGTCTGCAGTCCGAGTTTGCCTCATACGGAGCCTCTCGAGCAAGTGTGCGGCAGCTTGCACAAGCATTGGCGCGCGAGATGAGCCCGAAAGGCGTTCATGTCGCCCACGCTATCGCAAATGGACGTATTACAGATGCCGACAATGAAGACACGAGGAGTGGCAAGCATATGACCGCTGAGGCAGTAGGCAAGACCTATCTCTTCCTCTCGCAGCAGGAGCCATGTCTGTGGAGCCATGTGAGTACGCTGATAAGCAAGACCTTGCCCTGTTAGACGACTGAGAAATTCGCTAATCAGCCCTTCTCGCGTGTTAGGAGCTGGACCTCAGACCGGCGCAGGAGAAGTTCTAAGTGCTGGTAGCTGGAGAAGTGCCACCGCCGAATAGTCGATGCAGAGAAGTAACCAGCAGCCTAGCCATTGGCAGAGTGTGCTAAAGTGCCCATCAACCTATCGTCATCTCGAGTAGGAGTATCTCCATGATCTTCCCAAAGTGTATATTTCATTGGATTTAGCATCACTTCGCAATGTAGCCAACAACCTCCTACGGCAGAAGCCTAGGCCTTACGTTCATGTGTGCAGAGCAAGCCCTTCCAGGATGTGCGATGTCCTGGACGGTGTAGGTAGTGTAGACTGGACCAGGAGCTAAACACATTCGTACTGCGCTAATTCGATTCGGCCAATGCAAAGTTACTGGCTATCGTCACTCTTACCTAGGCAAGGCTGAAGCATATCCGTTTTGATCGCCTAATTGGTGATGAGAACTTCCCTTCGGAGTCGTTCTGTCTCGTAACCAACCTGCACCTAGATGATTAGCCCGCTAGTTGGTCCAGTACACTGGCGAGACTGGCTTGTCGTCCGTCTTGTTCAGCGGTCGTCAGTACTGCATATCGTGGCGCCCATGGCAGATGCTCCCATTCGCTACCACCGTTGACTTTGACAGGTCGGTAACGGGGAGATCAGCCAACGGTGGTGCATATGCACGAGTGCTGGGATCAGACAGCTCACGAGCTCAACAACCTCGTAGCCCACATACACTGTTCGCACTGCAACACTAAGACCACGACCAGACCTCGGAAACAGCTCCGATACATGGCGTCCGTACTATGCTCGAACGGTGAAGGCTTTTTGGTTGTCCTAGCTAACGATTGGGTTACAAGAGCGACGCAAGTCTGTAAGGCGCGCATCATTCTTCGCTTCCTGCTCGAGGGCAAACGCATCCCCGTCGCCCTTGATCGATGAACAGTCTACGCAGTCGCTAATAGACGCGCTGATGTTGGCACAGATCCGTGCATACAGTCGATTTGCAGACCACAACTCTCTGCCCCAAACATATCAAATGGCAATGAATCATGAGCTCAGACGGCTTGTAGCGTTGTAGAAACGATCACAGCCGTTCTCTGGGTCGGAAACATGCCACAGGGTCGACCCGTATCCCGTCCTTTCAACTGGTAAAGCATCAGCGGCAGTCCAGAAAGAAGCCACATACCACTGACGATGCAAGACGAGCAGGCTGAGCCTTTCTGATCGACCTGGACTTTGTTAGACACCGCTCCCGAAGGGCTTCACGTTGCGAACAAGCTCACCATCTTTGGGCATCCGAGGAGCCAGTGTATACACTTTTGAACGCAGATAAATTAGCAGTTGCACAGTGTGCTACGTTGTCGCCATTACTCACGGAATATTTGTTGTACTTGCCATCGTGTGGATTCGTCATCTTGAAAGTGTTGTAGGCTGAGCAGTGTATGCGCGCAGAATCGGAGCAGTACAGCACGCCGACCTTTTATAATCGCTAGCACATTACGCCGTTGCCTCTCGCTTACAGGACAGCTATGGAAAACAAGCATGGAGGTGCTCTTTCGCCAACCTGTCCATTGAAAGGGAGCGTAATACTACACCTCAACCTCGCTTCGGTGCACGAGCGACCCTGCCTCCTCTGAAAGTAAGCCTTGGCATATACTTACGCTCGTCCAGACCGTAGGTGTTCGCGAGCCCATCGTAGCATAGGCAGGTCATGACAGGCGCCATGCCGCAAAAGTCGCAGTGGTTGTTTTAGACTGGTCGAAGATCAGCCTGTCAGGCTGCATTGGCGTAGTCTTAGTGGGTCAAGTTCTCCCACCCGACATGAGACAAGAGCAGAAGCGACTCAATAGGAATCTCGCCAGCAAGCCATGCTCGCCAGACTAAGCGCAGAGCGACGTGATGCTACGAAGCGCAAATGCTGTGGGGCCACGTCCGGTTTCGAGAGCCATGGTGTGCTACTGCAAAGCTGTTCGAAGCGATCCCTCGAGGAAAGACACCGTGCTATACGAGGCTCAGATCGTCCTTTGAAAGGTAGTGCAAGGGCACAGCTGTCGTGCACCGGGAGAGCCTGTCATCATGCTGCTGGCGCCGGGCACTTGGGCTTGGGACCTCGGTAAGCTGTGCAGCGTGTCGAGAAACCGGTGAGTACGTGATGACCTTCAACATTGCGGAAAACATGGACCGCGGTAACTTCCCGAAAGAGTAGTCAGGTACCGAACGCCGTCCGGCCTCGACAGCTTGATCTGCGGTCAGATTGCAAAAGATCCTAGCGTTCGCGTATAGTACTGCGAGATACATCCTAGGAAGTTGTCTTGTCTTGGGCACGAAAGGACGGGAGGACGACGATGATCGTGTGTGAACTCTTGTTTGACTTTGAACAGCGGGTCGGCCCATAGCCGCGCGGCCCGTTGGCATGTGAGCTGCTGAAAGCAGGGCACATCCCAGCACGACACAGCACGGCCACCCTTGAGATCTCAACTGGCCCGTCATACAATCCCCACGCCGGCAAGCTCTTGATGGCCAAAGGTTTGTTACCACCGCAGCACCGCAGCAGCGGCGATGGCGACGGATCCCGGATCCCGGCTAAATGCAGTGACTTAGGTTGGACAACGTTACCATTCCCCACGTTGCACACCGTCGATCTCAAGATCGGTAGCATTTCTCTTCTGTGCAAAGCAACCCAAAGGATGAGATCGACGCTTCGCTGCTGAATTTTGCTCGTGCTAGGCGCCTCTCCCAGCATCGCGAGGTTTGACACATCTTTCCAGGCTCTGCTTCCCTCGCCTCCTCACAACGTTGGACAGACCCCGCTTCATGTGAAGATATGGCATCACCGTGACTGATGTAGCAGATCTGCCATTGTAGCATTCCCTTCATCTCCAGGTCCAATTCTCGCAGCGACACTTTTATCGACGACGGAGCTGTTGGTAGATGACACTGGGGACATCACGACAAGCACGACATTGTGGACGAACAGCATGAAGAAGCCTTTGCAAGGGCCAAACTTAGATTCTTCCAGAAGCCGAGGCACCCAGCTTTGGCGTGGAGGCGAACTCTAGCCCTTGTCACACCAGAATGATCATTGGTGGGCTCCCTCCACACGGCGACGCCAGCCGTTTCGTCCGCATGGACTTGCTGTCGGTTGGAGTCCCGAATGCAACGCTTCCGGGAACACTGTAGCCCAAGGGCCATGATGAACCATCGGGAGTTGGCATGCTTGGTGAGCCGTGAGGATTGTTGCGTGCAAACCCAGCCGCGTAGAATACCATTTTTCTGTGTCGCACCAACGATCTAAGAACGGCAAAGTCTCCGGATCTGCATTTGAGCACACCAAGCCTCCAACCACCCAGTGGATGCAATCAAGCCGATGCGCAGATTGCAAGGTTGGTGCTATGATAGCGGCAGGCGCACCTGCAGTCTGCCCGCTTCCAGTAGTAGGCCATCGATAGCGTCCCCCGGTCAGGCACGGCGAGGCGGCAATGCGCCATGGTCTTGAGTGAGCTTGACCGCGCGATTGCTGTATGCCGCTTTGTAGATTTGCTGCTGCTTATTATTAGAAGCTACCATAACCTGACAGAAGTCCAAAAGAAGTGGTTTCCGATTTGAATGCCCCGGCGGTCTTAGGCTCGCGACTCGAAGATGGCATCGACAATGCTTGCTCCTATGCAGCATCCACCGCCGTCTGACCCTATGCGAACCACAGTAGATGGAGCACCACCAAAGAAGAAGAGGAAACGGGCGGGCACCGGAGGTGCTAACGACGATTGCTTCGCGTGCTCGACTCGCGGCGCGAAGTGTGACAGGAAGAGACCATACTGCACTCAATGTATTGAGATTGGGAAAGAATGCTCTGGATACAAGACCACTTTGACATGGGGCGTGGGCGTGGCTAGTAGAGGCAAGCTGCGGGGGCTCTCGTGTCCCATCGCGAACAAGAATGCAGATGGGAGTGATGTTACTCCGGGAGAGATGGAAGCGAGACAACGGAGGAAGAGCTCGACCTCTCAGAACAAGAAAGACAGCTGGGCCAAGAAGGCTGTATCGCAGGGAACATCAAAAGGTACTCAAAACATGCAGCAGAATAGTGTTGGTGGTCAGGATGCAAGATACTCTCAGACCTACCCGTCTGTCGTTGGTGGTGGCGGCATGCAACACCCACCGATTCACTGGCAAGCCTCACGACATGAAGATCTCTGGAGGAGGCGCACGGAAGACATGCCAAACCACCAGCTCAGTCTGCCTCCGCTTCATTCTATACGAACAGAGCTCCAAACACCCATCGATGGACTGAAGTCTGCGCGTTCAATGAGCTCGTACAGCGACGCAGCCTTTTACTCGCCGATGGAGTATCCGCACACCCCAGGCTCGTTGCAGTTCTCTGAGCCGCTGGCGCACACAGCGTCTACTTCGTTCCCAGACCCGACCTCGATGATGACCTCCATAGACCGGAGCGGTGTTATAGGCTCTACTGTGCAACCTTACCCGGATCTTGCTACTGAGTATGCCTCCCCCATGCGAGATGAGGATGGTATCGGTGGTCGAGTTGCCAATGACACGATTCTTGAGCAGCTGCCTGAAGTGTTCTACGATGGTAGGAACGAAGTAGAAACGCCAGCTTCAGCTATCACGTACAATCCACTGGGCGAGACATACACCGAAGACGAGGACATTGAAGACATCCGGGACGGCGAAGACGATAGCCAGGAGCTGTCACTCATGGACACCCGCTTCAGCAGCCCTTTCTTCCAAGTTTCGCCACGCCTACGGACCTTGATCAACTACTACCACCGCAATATTTGCCCATACCTCGTGACCTTTGACAATACCGAAAATCCGTACCGCAAGCACATCCTACATTTTGCCCTCCAGAATGAGGGCCTCCAAAACGCCATTGCTGCACTGGCCACCAACAACTATCGCATGCGTACTAAAGAGCTACGTCAGATTGGACATGTCGACGAATTTAGTGATGTCTTCAGTACGAGCTACTCCAACGAACCGAGCGGACCGTCACAGGAGGAGTCACTCTACAAGCAGGCGTCGATCAACCACCTCAACATGCGGTTGGCTGACAACCGCTCAGCGCAGGACGACTCCGTGCTTGCTACCCTACTAATCTTGTGTCTCTTCCATGTCTGCGACTCCGGATTCTCAAAGTTCAAGACTCAACTTGCGGGAGTGCAGAAGCTGCTGTCCCTTCGCCACCCGAATACGCAATCAGACTTTACGCGCTGGGTTGAGATGTTCTTCACCTGGTTCGACGTCATGACGAGCACCGTCAACGACCGCGAGGTGCAGATCAAAGGCGAATCGTTAGCAATGCTGGACTACAACGTCAACCTCGGCGCCATGGAGCACTTCTCTGGCTGCGATGGCAGGCTCTTCAAACTCATCGCCCGTCTCGGCAGGCTCAATCTCCTCGCTCAAGGCAGACCAGTACGCAGCCAGAACGGAACCTCACAACCTCAGAACAACTGGACTCGAAAGCGCCAAATCAGCCGCATCTCCTCCCTCCACCCATCCGACTACGCCAACCTCGACGGCAACGGCTGGGGCGCCCCCATCAATGCCACCATCCCCGAAGACGATGCCGACGACCGTGCAGACTTCTGGACCGAATGGCACGACACACGCACCCGCCTCGAAGCCTGGCAAGCGCACACCCCAGCCCACACCTCCACCGATACACCTACCAGCGCGCTCGGCCAACAAGACCTCTACCACATCAACGAATCCTTCCGCTTCGCTGCGCTGCTCTACACTGAGCGCCTCGGGTCGCCATTACTTCCTAGCTCCGCGTGCCAATTCCAGAATTTGGTGACGCAAGCGTTGACGCACATAAGCGCGTTAGAGGTGACGAGCTGCGTGAACAAGTTTCTGCTGTGGCCGTTGTTCATCATTGGGACTGAGTGTGTGGATGGGAGGCACAGGGATGTTATCAGGGGGAGGTGCAAGGATGTGGCGGAGGAGAGCGGGTTTTATAATAATATGAGCAGTTTGTATGTGTTGGAAAGGGTGTGGATGGAGGTGGGCAGTAATGTGCGTGGGATGGAGGCGGCGGAAGTGAGTGCGAGGAGGAGGGACTCTGAGGCGAGCGTGCTGGGGAGGTATGGGCAGGCGTTTCGGTGGCGCAAGGCGATGGATCGGGTGGACGGGGAGTATATTGTTATATGAGACGATGCGAAGCTGAATGAATGTGTCGATGACTACCTCCTCTCTCCAAGGCACCGAATGCTTAAAATGGTCTCACGGTGAATGGCAGATGATGTGAGTGACACAATTGATTTGGGACGACGCGTCCGATTGCATTATGTTCTTAGCTGAGCTCTGATGACAGCAAGTTTCCTCCGCTGTGCCTCATGCACTCTACTCTCGCTCATGGCACTCGTATGACAGTGATTCTCGTCGCTCAATACATGTAATTCATGCCCATTGGGTATACCTTCCGTCAAACGCCTGTGATACGCCTGATAGTGCTGAAAGTGTGACCGCGCTCCCTCAAGAAGCCGCATACGCCGATATCCGTGACCGCAGATGAATGAGCAGCAACGAACAGCAATGCAGTGTGTTTCGAGGAGGAGTGTGTCGTTTAGACGAAGAGAGCAGCGCCGAGGACCGCCACCATGCCGATCGCCATAGGCTGCTGGTTGATGGCACCGTTCGTCGCAGCTGCTGGTGGTGCGGCCGTGGTCGTCTGCTGGCGGCTGGTGTGATCGGCTCCTGTGAGGACGCCTGGAGACATGTTAGAAATTGTTTCAAGGTGGAGATCGCTGACCACATACCTGTTGGAGACTTCTTGCCGGTCGTAGTGGTGGTGAGAGTGCTGCTCTCAGTGACGAGGGCCGTCGATCCGCTCGCGGTGGCTTGGCTGATGATGGAGGATCCGACGGAGGCTTCGTAGCTGCTCAGGGCGCTGCCGGTGAGGGTTGGTGGCGGAGCTGGGACCGTGGCAGTTGCAGTGATGCTTCCAGTAGTGATCTCGCTGACCTCGCTGGCGGATCCGACGGGGACTCCTGGTACGCCAGCCGTGGTGGAGACGACGACGGAAGTAGTGGCGGTGGTCTCAGCGGGCGGGGAGCTGTAGCTGGGCGTCTCTGGGACTGGCACAACCGGCGGCACGATCGGGGTGCTTGGAGTGCTTGGAACCGGGGTTGGCGCTGTTTCAGTCTGTGAGCTCGTTGCCACCGTGACGCCATATGATGTGAAGACGGCGGGCGAGAAGGTGACGGGAGGGACGGGCGAGTTGGTGCTCAGTGCTGAGGATAGGATCGTGAGGGCATTGGGAGGAGGTCTTGCTTGGGACAAGACTGTGAGGGCGTTTGTGGACGCTGATGGGGGGGATGAAGGTAGCGATGGGGAAGACATCAGGAGGCTTGTGCCAGTGCTGGGTGGGGTTGACAATGCAGCAGTTGGACACGTACCATCGCCAGCGGTGCAGTCTGGAGTCACTGTCACGAACACTGGTTTTTCTGATGTCAGCCACGCGACGTTCACAACGCCATCGCTTGTGGTGTAGGCGAAGATCTCTGTCATCAGGTCAGTGACGTTCTCGAAGATAGCATCGCAGTGCGGACAGGAGGTCGGCCATACCACCCGTCGTATCAGCAGCCACGAGAGCGACCAGGGCGGCGGCGGCGCCGATGAAGATGTTGGAGCGCATCTTGCTGGATGTGATGTTGTTGTGGTGGGTGTGCAGTATTGTCTGCTGGGACAATGGATTGATGTGGGTGATGAAGAGGAGCAATGCTGATGGATATTGAGAATGTCGTTGTGTGGTGGCAGGAAAAGAGCAAAGATGGCTGCGGAGATTTAAGAAGGCGGCGGGTTTTAGCGTTGTTTTGGAGAGCAACGTCAGGTGCTACACCCAGATTCACCAAAAAACACAAGGAAACCGCACTCGCCGTTTGCTTCATCTCGCATGCGCCCTCGCAACCGGCCCATTGACCCTGCTGCAACCGTCCGTCGTGCAATCAACACTCGCATGCTTGCACCTGTTCCAACTTCCCAGGTAGGGTATCCCAGGCGCAATCCCAGCGGTCGGGGTCTACTGGACCTACTATCTATCTACGCGTGATTTCCCCGTTCTCCGGGATCGCATTCAGCAATCGCTACCTCATAACCTTGAAAATACGTCAAAGTCTTGTCTCGACATTGGAGAAGACTGCAGGCGACGTCGAACGAGAGTCGAAGGCAAGAGCGCCAAGAAAGCAAGAAAGCTTGCTAGCCACTCAAATCGCTCTTTCCAGCCCTGCACATGCGGCCCGTCCACATTAGCGCACTCACTAGCGTGTTTCAGCCTCTCGAAATCTTGGAAAACACATGACGGAAGCAAGGCACGACGCAGGAACAGCTGCAAGATATGAGTTGTTATCTATCGATTTCTACCTGTATATGTAGTATGCGCTGTCACATTCGGCATTTTACAGATACCAGAACACGGCTCGCATGGTCAGGTCCATCCCAGGAAGCAGCCGGGGACACGGGAACACGCAGCAAGCAAGTACCTCTCGTGTGACGTGACCGCACGGCGGTGCACGGTGTTGCAGTCGATCGATTGTTGTACTGCGTCGCTCTCGACAAGGAGAAGCTGTTTGAGTGTTAGACGGTGTTCCAGGGTATAAAGATGTGGTAATTGCATGGTGAAGAGCATGTTAGTTCATATAGCAATTCGACCAAAAGTATGGGTCGATCTTGTGCTCGTAGACTAAAATGCTTACTCAACGATGTGAGTTTTCGCAAGCCCACCCAACACGTTCTCCGAAGCACGAACGCGAAGGAAGATACGAGGGAGTGCTCGACGGCACGTTATACCTATAAGGGAGAACAACATTTCGATCGGCGAACCCTCTGGGTAGAGGTGGTATGGCTATTCGGACCGTTGGGACGTGTGAACGGTGTACTGGTACTAAACCTGTCTTCTCCAAAGTAGATACCACCTGCACGTTCCTGCAAGCATCTCGGTCGCCGTTGGCTTCCTTGAGCACCTTCTCGCATTTCGCATGCTTACATACAAAGGCTTTCGCTTCGAGATGTGCGAGCCCTGTTCTCGATGCTTCGAAGACGCCGGTCCTATCCTTGGCCGCTCTCTCGGCTCTGTCGTGGTGGACATTCGTCATGTTCTGCCGAGTCATCGTCGCAAGTTCTTGTACGTCCACAACATCACATTGGTTAGACAACCGGCCACTGCGACGTTCGTCAGACCGCCAAGCGTCGATACATTGACATTTCGGTGGTAAGACGAAAGCTGCAGAGAAGTCAGAACGCACTCCAGGTATATGTATGTGGAGGTTGCAGGGCAGGGAGTAGGAAAGATCAGATAGCAGTTGGACAATGTGTATCAACAAGGAGATTCAGAACAGGTCTGTGTGATAATTGTGTTATCATCATAAAAAGGTAGGGGAGAAGGAGACAAGGCAGCGCTTACCAAGTGGTTCACTCTGGTCCTTGCAGCTGTCACGAGTCTGCAATGGTCCCTGATGGTGTGACGATCCTGTTCGGTGGCGGCTTCTTGAGGATCGAAGAGCACGCGGGCGGACGAGCAAGCTGGGACGTTTCCTGCTCCCCCCGGCGTTTGTCAGAATCCTTGGGTGGCTGACGGCACAGCTTGTCGACATGGCTGCTGTTCGGTTCGAGGAGAGCAGGCGGGCGAGCAGAACGACTGGCGGCGGCTTCTCAGTGGTCGAGCTCGGTCTCAAGGTACTGGCGATGCTGCTGCTTTGACATGCTCGCACTTCGCGTCTTGGAGGACCGTCTGATAGGCGCAGGACAATGATCGTCGTTCGCGAATACTCATGTCAGCCCTGGCTTCTTGAAGAACGAATCGAGCTTGCGTTGACCCTCATCGTGTGCGAGTGAACCAATGCCGCCCCTCTGGCGTTTCAGACCAAGAAGATGGATGGTACTGTCAATCGCGAGAATTGTCGTCGACCAGCCAGACAGAAGACGCGGCGCTGCCTTCTCGTCCCCTTCGACGGCAGCCAGCGACACTGCAGCATCTTCAGGCTCGGCACGAGGCGGTATAGGAGTAGATAGCACTGTTGCGCCGGCTGTGCCAGCTTGTCGGGAACCAGATATGGGCAAGATTGTTGGCGGGTCTGGGGGACCTTCCGGCCTCTGGAACGACAGCTCCATGTACCCAGTATTGCTCCAGCCTCCCAGATACTCCAGAACAGCACCACTTCTCTTCTCAGCAATCTCTGGCGCGATCACCAAGCTCTGCCGTGGTAGGCGGAGAAGCAGTCTCCGCCAGAAGTTGGCCAGCAGCATGCCATGCGCCACGACTGCCACCACAAAGTCTTTGCTGTCCTCTTCGAGCAGAGGAAGCAACTGCTGGTCTAGAAAGCTGTCGACGCGCTTCGCCATCGCCTCTTTGCTTTCCACATCTACGAACCCTGGCGTAGCTCGATCTTTCTCCGCCTGTTTCTCGTCCGCTCGAGTGTTGAAAGGCTTGCCCTCGTAGAAGCCGAAGTGCCGCTCGATCAGCTCGTCGACCTTCTCGATCTCGAGTTGCTTCTCCGGGTCGATGTCGATCTTGGGCTGAGCATCCCGGACTGCTTGCGCTGTCCTGAACGCTCGCGATAACGGAGAGGCGAAAATATGCGTAAACCGGACATCGTTGCGAGCAAAGGAGCTGGAGGAAGATGGGTAGAAGGTTAGCAAGTGTCTCAGAGACGCGGGCGAGTGCAAAAGGTCTCAGAGCGCTCCGCAGTGCTCGATGCTGTCGCGGAGAATTCTTGCACCCATGGGTTTAACGTACGATCCAAGCCGTTTTATCTGTTCGACCCCGTGGTTCGTGAGGGGGGAGTCCTTCATTCCGGCATAGAGGCCGGCAACGTTGTCCACCGTCTCTCCATGTCGGATCAAGTAGAGACGCATGTTGACGACAAAAGAGTTCGTGGTTCTGTGCGTGGGCGAGATCCAGCGCAGCTTCGGCTGCACGCTTCTTCGTCCCCCCGGGAGCTGTTGCGATTAAAACTGCACTCTTCCGTACTCGGTGCGCTTTCGCGTTCCCCTTATTCTTTGACACAACCACACTTCTGAGATCTGAGCCTGGCTCGCCAAAGGACGCGATGGAAATTGCACCCTCCCATACTCGGTGCGCCTGTTGGCGTCACCTCACTTTCTGAAACAAAACAACTGCACGACTATAAGATCTGAGCCTGGCTCGCCCTCCTACCACCGCACTTCCACCCTCGAGGCGGCCTGCTCGAATAGGGCTGTGGAAGTATCCCCTGTCATCCCCAGCACCAGTGGAAGTTTTCGCACTCAGACATCGCAGCGATAGTCATGCACGTGACAGTGGTCCGTCGTGCCTTCCCTCATAGAAGCATTGACGCACGATCAAGCACTTATCATCGTGACCTCTTCACGATGGTCGATTATTCACTCTTGAAAGCATTGATCTTACAACTTAGATGACACTACCAACATTCCAAGTCTCGTTGCAAAAAACACGGTAAGTCGACAGCCGATCGACGGTCCTCTCTGGCAGACACTTCAGAATCAAATTCACGTCAAATCGATTCAAGCCTCCAATCCCTTTTGGGTGGATTTCATCATCACTCTTCAATCCTCAGAGTACTCACGACCGACCAACACTAAGAGAGGCTTGGGTGCAGCTGTTCCGTCGGATGCGACAGATGCATTCTTCAGCTACGAGTTGGACGCAAAGCCACATGATTCTTTCACTACGACGAAGCTTGGCGGCATACCATAACTCCCAGCATTCACTTCCAACATGGACCTAGACGCGCCGTACTTTGACCAGGCCATGGCGACTGACTCCCAGGACTGGCTCAACGATCGGCCGCTGGCACGCCACTGCGAAGATCGCGACGGTGCCGGACAGCTCGAGAACACCCCAGCAATGGTTACCACAACCATACTAAATCTCACTTCTGGTGAAAACCGTGGTCACGAAAATGCATATGGCATGGACCTCAAATATACCTTATCAGGTTTCTCACCACCCACTCGACACAATACTGACCAGATACCACGATCGTTCAACAATGAGACATTTTCATTTCAGAAAAGCGAGTTCCCGATGGCGACAGAGAAAGATGACCTGGATTATCTCCCAGACAATATCGACACAGATGATGCCTGGTCAGTTCCTCCGACCTCATCATTCGGGACGCAGGGCGGAGAGCCCGACTCGAGTCCGTTGAAGACCAATGAATCTGGCGCAATCACATCTGAACTATTCGAAGATGAGGCACCGAGAGAGTATCAGCTCCGCCCACAGAGTCGTTCGGCCAAATCATTGTTTTCTTCCACATGGATCGACCGTGATGAAACGGGCATCTATGGAGAGAGCAAGACAAGAGACGAACTGCGACAGGAAAAGGAGCGGCGTGAGAGGGATGCTCGTCGTAGACAAGCGCGCATAGACGCTGCGGCTGACGAGCTCATCGATGGTGAAGCAGATGATGAAGGTCGTCCGAGGCTTATCCCTACACTTCCGGTCGTCCTGACATTTCATTCACCTACTAGGAAGCAGCGCCTCAGAAACTTTTTTGCCACTTGTAAGCCCTCAAAGGCTGCAAATGCAGGTGAAACCTCCGAGGGATATCCACTGCGCCGTCGACGCTCCGCCAAGACAAGCAGATACCACACTGACTGGAGCTTTGGTGAATCTCGTTCGACTTCGGATCCCGGCGACGATCTCACAGGCCATCCGTCCGCTCGAGGTTGCTACGAGTGCCTCAGCTTAGGGTTACGCTGCTCATTACTGGACAACGAGGAGGCTTGGCCATGTCACGCTTGCACCGAAGACGACCACGACTGCGAGCTGATTACCGCGCCGACAGTAAAGCGAGCCTGCGAACGATGCAAGAGCTCGAGAACTGGCTGCTCGTTCAGCTATGACATTGAGCAAGGTGTAGCTTGCCAGCAGTGCATGGAGGACGGACACAGATGCATTGCAGGCCCGGCGAAGGAGTCCATCAGGCCACGACTAAGTTACGACTGGGACTGGGAGAACGATCCAGTATTGAAGAGGAAAGCCCTCAAGCTAATTGAAGATCCGCTTGCCTTCAGAGTACGCAGAGAGCGGCCGTTGCTTGTCTCTGAGCCCGTTGTCCACAAGAAGCTCCAGACTCACGAGCGTGTGCAAGCCGATGACGACTCTGCTGTAGGCCTTGACAGCAAGAGATCGGGGAAGAAGCAGAAAATTGATCGGACAAATGGCCAGCGTGGCACTACAAAGACGATCACGACAAAGTTCTGTCACCCGATCAAGTTCAATCACATTGATAAGACAAATGGCAAGGAGCAATGTCACTGCTGCGCCGAGCCAGGCTTCGCCCTCTTGGGTCACCCAGCGAAAGAAGTCGAAGTCATCGAATGGAAGGACGGAAAAGGTCTCGAAGAAGTGAGCGGAGGCTATGCTGGTGAAGGGCTGGAGAACACCAGGATCTGTGCTTCTTGCACTGTTGCGAGGTTGCCGATCATCATGTGCCAGGTGCGTACAGCACGGCGGACTCGAAATTCTCTGATACTGACATCTGGTAGGAACACAAACTTGCTCCAATCCCTGGCAAGCCCGACAGTCTCGACAGCAACACTGCAATCTTAGGACTGATGTCCGGCACCACCAAAGAGAGCACGAAATGGTGCTCCGTCTGTCCTAGCCTGGCTCGATACCAGTGCACCACAAGCTCTGACGGTTGCAAATGCGGACTCCTGCTCTGTGAGCATGACATGGTGCTGCTGGCCGGTGTCTATGACGGCAGTCTCCAAGTGATGCTGTCACTCATCAAAGACGAGCCTTCGAAGGAGCGGATGTTTGGGCTGAGGGCGGACTATGAGTTCTTGAAGCAGGACGGGCTACTGATGAAGTATGTGCTTTGGGACAGTAGCCAATGAGGAGCGTGAAATGGATTTTGAGGCGATGAGCTGAATATGCTGTGCAGTAATGGAATGGGCTGGTAGCTTAATGGGTCGATGCTACGATACTATGACAACATGAACGAGGATCTTCAATGCACTGATCCTTCCATGCTGCTCCCACCTCCCGTACCTGCGCCTTCGCTATGCAACTGAAAGACTCGCTCACACCATCAACTTCTGCTTCTAGGAGCCGTTCTTGGCACTCTCGAGGTAGCCTTGCCCGGCGTGCTCATACTCCGTCGCGAGGTATTTTGGGATGCGCTTGGCGAGCCACTGCGTCACCTTCGCCAGCTCCTCTCGCAACCGGCTGACGGACTGCGAGTCCATGTTCGTGTGCGCGATGAGATCGGGCATGGTCACTGTCTGTGTCAGCTAATCAAGCTTGTGGCAAAGGCCGGGAGGTATTGAGCTTACCAAAGAGCCTGAGAAGATGCTCGCAACCGTACATATCGCACAGCGACTTTCCTGCATGCTCGCCATGGCCCGACTCGATCCACTTATGCACTTCGTAGAATTGCTGGCGCTCGAAGCGGTACAGAAGGATGCGGCCGAGCGACTTGTTGAAGTACTCGCGTACGCCGGCGATGACCTCTTCCAGGATATCCGCATCTGCCGAGCCGACCCTGCGAGTGTTGGCTTCGGAGTCGTAGTACTGGCGTAGGAACTGGTTGATGGGTGTTGGCGAAGGCACTGCGGCGAGCTTCTGCTCTTTCGTGACCTTCTCCCAGTCGTCCACAAGAATAGATTTGAGCGAGTCGGGGATGAAGAGCCTGACTGCTGGTCGGCGAACGAACTCTTCCTCCTGTGGTGGGAGCAGTGTCAGTGATTTGTGTTCTCTTTTGGCTTGCACGCGTTCTCTGCGCCAAATGGAAGGTGCTTGAGGTTTGGTAGCGGCGCGCGGAGACGGACGATGTGCTCGCACTAGTCGCTTCGTGCGCGCCATGCGATCGAGTGAAGAGAAATAGGATTTCTTCGAATCCTCAAAAGCGCGAGGGAAGAAGAATGCCAGCGTGCAGACACGCGGGATGGTGAAGCAAACACATGACCAAACCTTCAAAAACACGAAATTCACAAGTAAGAGTACTGACCTTGTCGATGCCTTCGATCTCTCTGGCGCGCTTCGTACCTCTCGGCGGTTGGGGTACGGCTGAACTACGGTCCTCGCTGCCCCTCTGAGAAGATCCAGTCAGGTCGGAGCCATAAGGCCTCTTCTTGGTCGAGGTGGGAATGGAGGGTTTGCTTGCTGCTCGACGCTGCGCATCCATGTCCTTCTTCAAATTCGACGCCAGCTCCTTGTTCTCCTCCGTGAGCTTTCGTATGCGCTCTTGAGGCACCCAATCGTCCCACCTAGGATATGATGGTTAGCTTCTGTGTTTGCGCGAAGCTGCGGAGGCGATAAGTGATAGTGACAGAGTGGTCCTGGAGGCCATCTCAAGAAGTCAATGCGACTGGCGACTTCGTCGCGTCTTCATGAAGGGTTGCTCTTCCTCACGTACGCGCTGAGATGGCAGGAGTGAGGCGGCAACCACCCCAAGGGGCTGGCAAACAGCGCGTCCAAATGAAAAAGCAAGAGCAGGACTTACGTGTTCTTCCAGCCCTTGTAGTGCACACGGAACATATAGCCATCCTTCTTGTCGTTCGGGTCCTTGATCCTGGAGTCCAGCACCTTCGCTTCATAGAGTAATTCACCATGGAAGCAGAGCACCTTTTCGTCTTTCGCGTATGCCGGGCCAGACGAAGAAGATGGCGCCATGCTGGGTTGTACTTGAAGATCTGAGATTATTTTGAAGATGTCGTCTTATGTTGGTCCAGGCGAAAATATATTGTGAAGTGGTTGACGTCCTGGTATGGAAGGAAGGAAGGTGGATCTCGTAAAGCGCGCTTAGACCACCGCGTTGGTTCCACGCTTAAGGTACCATTCACATCCAAACAATTTTGCACCAGAACATTCGAGATCTCTGTTCTTCGAGGTGGGGACAGCTATGTCTAGCTGTGCTGGTTCACATGTGCCGGTAAAATATTGTTCAAGATCGGTGATGTGCCTCAGGAAAGTTAGGTGATGGCATTCCTTCCATCTATGTCTATCATGTAGCAGAAGAAGAAGGCTCTGGGCCTTTCAACTATCTACCTCCATCTCCATCGTACCAGGCCTCAGCATCCCCAGCAGAATCTCGTCAAGGATGACACCATTCTTCACAAACGCACACTTCTTCCTTCCTTCCTCCACGAATCCAGCCCGCTGCAGACACCTGAAGCTACCAAGATTCTGCGAGGCCACCTCAGCGTTCAAGCGTATCAAAATCCCGAACATCTGCCAGGTCCAATCAACGAACGCCGGAACCACCGCGCCCATAACGCCCTTCCCCCAGTAATCCTCGCCAAGCCAGTACCCAACCTCAGCGGAGCGGAAATAAACATCCACCGGGTCTCCAAAGTCCAGGCCAATGCTGCCGCAGGCCTGACCATTAACCGCGATGGTGAAGTTCGTGGGCACAAACGGGCCTTGCGCACCTGTATCTGGCGTCCAGGGCCCAGAAGCACGGAACTGCTCGGGTGAACTGCAGTACTCTATCCAGAATTGGGCGGCATCCTTGGTATATGGATATGGCATGCGGTTGCGAAGTTGATTCCAGATCTTTATGTTGTTGCCGTGGTTGGAGAGTGATGTAGCATCGGCGGCGCGGTATCGACGCACGACAATGCTGTTGGGGAGGGAGAGGATGATATCGGAGTCTTCCGAAGTAGAATGGTTGGATGATGCCATGGTATCCAAGCGAGTTCCTACTCTTGTTCCAAATGTGAGTGTTTGTGAGATGTGAAATATGTCCACAGCGAAGTGAAAAGTAAGGCTTAGCTCTGAGTCATGCCGTAGCTACATGTACTGCAAATTGCAATCTTTGACAGTTCCAATGGGATTGGTGGCTACATGTACTCAGCCGTAGAGAAACAGGACTAGAGATGAGATTGCTGCACAACTCTGCCGCAGCAAAGTGAAGATGGAGTAGATCAGATCTTTTTTTCAGCTGGGCTTGGCATATCCAAAGCCACGCGATGAGTCTTGCGTAACCTACTGAAAGACCAGCGGATATGTATTGACAAGACAATCTTGAATAGATTTTTGTAGGCTCGCTATGGTTTTTCCCTCCATTCACTGCCCAACGGGCTCAGGAACGAGGTGGAATATAGCGCCCGGACACACACCGAATTCGCGGAGAACTCAAGATGGTGCCGCGTTCATTCTGAGACCTGTCGACCGGACTTGCTCCATCTCGTAAGAGGTTCCATGGTTCGCCGAACTGTCGCAGCAGCGTCGACCGAGCAGCGGACTGCCGGGAGCTGCTGGACACAGGTCTTAACGAGCGGAAAGAAGTTTTGAGAAGGAGCGTGATTGAAGTTTTGAGAAAGCTGTTGCCAAGAGTCAGATTGCACTAGTCTTCAAGGGGATGCTTTGGCCGTCCTCATGGGGATTAGTATGAGCAAAGCATACTGTTCTTTAGCCAACACCACCACCGCCACCATGGACGCAGCTTCGATCGAGCAGATGAACAAGGTCCGCGTGTCGCTCGGTATGGCGCCTCTGTCAGTGCCGGGCGGCGGACCGCAGTTCAAGCAGAAGGAGGAGTCGGACTCTGGTTCAGAAAGCGATGAGCTTAGCACACTCGACAAGCGGCAGGCTGCGGCGGGCAACAATTGGCAGAAACTCGAGGACGAGCGGAAAGACAAGGTTGAACGGCAGAAGCGCAAGGATGCGGCGAAGAAGGCGAGAGATGCTGCTCAGCGGACTGCGAAACTCCAAGGCAAAGGATTGGGAGATGCGGACGATGATGAGGTGGACACCAGAACGTGGCTGCTGCAGCAAAAGAAACGACAGAAGAAGATTGACAAGGCGCGCAAGATGCAGGAGGAACTGGCGGCGAGGGAGCAACAGGTGGAGTATACAAGTAAAGATCTGGCGGGGGTGAGAGTGGGTCACGAGGTCGATCAGTTCGACGATACGACTGGCGAGCAGGTCCTTACGCTGAAAGATGCGGAGATTGGGCACGAGAGCGAAGATGACGAGTTGGAGAATGCCGACATGAAGGCGAAGGAGAAATTGGAGGACAAGCTGAAGCTCAAGAAGAAGCGACCCGATTATGACCCGACAGAACAGGATGAGAAGCAGAATCTGCTCTCGAAATACGACGAGGAGATCGACGGCAAGAAGCAGAAACGATTTACTCTGGACGGCCAAGGAACCAACGTCGCCGCGTTAAGAAAGTCGCAGGATGCAGACGGTCAAGTGAAGACCAAAGGCGTCAAGATCAGCCTGGACATGTTGAAGGACGACACATTAGCTTCTGACTATGTTGATCCAAGTACAGTCAAGGTCAAGAAGCCGAAGAAGAAAAGGGAGAAAACTACGCGGCAGAAACCGGTCGACGAGGATGACCTATTTCCGGCGCCACAGCCTGTCGCAGAATCAAAAATGGACGAGGACGCAATGCAGATTGACGGAGAGACTGGGAGTGGTGCAAAGACCAGTAAGAAGCGCACATTCGACTTTGCGGACGACGATGACTTGCAGGCGAAACTCGCCGAGCAGCGACGACAGGTCTTGAAAAAGAGAAAGAGAATGGATGCTGCAGAATTGGCACGGCAAATGCGGGAAGAAATGCCGGTCGACGAAGAAGATCCTCAAGAAGGTGGCATGACCATCGACGAAACTACAGAGTTTGTGGCGAATCTCAAGCGACCCGAAGCTCCAGAATCTCGTGAAAATCAAAACAAAACTCCACGACCAGCCAACGCGGCGTCACCAGACTCAGACGACGAAGACGGCGACGGCGACACTAACATGACCAACCAGTCTTACGCTGATGCGGACGACCGCGCCCAACGCAAGCGGCAGAGTGCCACGCCGGCGGCAGCGACTGGTACAGCGACTGGTCTCGAAGACGAAGAAAATCTCGGCGATCAAGGCATCGGAGCCTCGCTCGCCCTTCTTCGCAAACGCGGCCTCATCGACCAATCCGCCGACGACAAACTCAGCGAACGCGAACGGGCCCGCACAAAGTTCCTCGCAGATAAGCAACACCTCATTGATGATTTCGACAACCGCGCGCGCCAGGAACGCGAAGCGGAACGCCGCAAGGGAACTTGGGACAAGATGTCGAATCGTGAGCGTGAAGCTTTCCAGAAGCAGCAGAACGAGAACCGGGAGCGGTATCTCAACCAACTGCTGGACGATGAGTTCAAGCGGAATTATAAGCCGAATGTCGAGTTGAGATATACAGATGATCATGGGAGGAGTATGAACCAGAAGGAGGCGTTTAAGCATATGAGCCATATGTTCCATGGGAAGGGGTCTGGGAAGGGCAAGACGGAGAAGCGGTTGAAGAAAATTGAGGATGAGAAGAAGGATAGTATGAGAGGGGTGTTAAATGTCGGGACGGAGGAGGGTGGTATGAGTGTTGTGCAGGGGAGGGAGGGCAAGAGGACGAAGCAGGCTGGTGTGAGGTTGCAGTAAAGGTGAGTTAAGCGGGTGCAGACGCCGTCGAGTTTTCGGTGTGATGTGGGTTGCGTGCATCCTACAGAACACCTGGTGTCGGGGAGGCAGAATCATTCATGTGGTGTTTCAGAAGGTTAGTCACCAGCTTGACTCTGCAACGAGAATTATTAGCAATTGACTTTCACTACGAATTCATAGCGACGAATTGCTTGCACGATTGGTACCAGACGGTCAGTATGTTCATTCTATCTCTTTGCTCACCCCTTGCCAACCTTCAGCCTTGAAACATGTGCTGGCAATGTCGCTGTCTGTCAATGCTGCGGAAGAGCACGAAACATCACATCGTTCAGCCGGTGCGTGTCCTACCTGTTCCCTGGTTTATGGAGTCTCACTACTCCCAAGTCACGGTTCGGTTGTCTGTTTGTCTGTTTTTCTATCAATCTGGCGGAGGGGTAAGAATTGTTGTCGCTGTTGATACGAGCGGCCGTATTTAATCTTCCTGGGAATTCATATTTACGATATCAGCAATCGGCCGTACGTGACTGTCGCTTGTCGCAGCATCTTTGGGTTTCTTCGCTGGTTCCTCCGAACCCAAGACTAACTCGAGTCGTTTCCATGGGTTCCAAATGCCGCTCTCTTCCGGCGGCTGTTGCGTTCCCAACTGCAACGAAAGTGTGCTGGACCGTCCGAGATGCGGCTCAACGAAACACGTGCCCACATACAAGACACATAGTCACTTGAAGTATCGAAGTATCTGTGGAGTGACAGAACGACCCGCCGAGTACCTCGTACCTCGCTGCAGGCCACGCGTCCTTCTGTAAACGAGGCGATCAAAGTGCTTGCAGTAGCTCGATCCATCGACTCTTGCCATCGGCCCAATTGGTCACACCATGCATAATTACACTTCTCCTCACTCGAAAAGCAAGACAAATGTTCCGATCACCAAATGATCGACGTCAGCATGACAATTCCACACCGCAAAAGCCTGGTCTGAGCAATATATGCTTTCGGTTGGAAGCACTGTTGATCCCGGTTGTATGCAACATTTGACAGCTCGAGCGCGAGCGCCTTTGAGCACAAGCTCAACACCTTAGCCGAAAACCTCCGCACCAGAACGATCACGGAACGCCACCTTTGCTGCAGATCCAATCTGGGAGCATGGACCTCACCGCACTTATTTCGATAGCGTGCATCAGCGACCTCGACCCCACCTCCCCCACCTTCAACTGCAGCCAGCTACAGAGTGCTCGTACCGACGCAGGAACAGGTGTGCTGCAAGCTGCTGTGCGACTTCGTGACCTCAATGGCTTGCGTCAGTACGGAGGAGAATGGGTATAGCTCCGAGACATGAAGTCTATCAGTACTTGAAACAGACGATGATGTAGGTAGTGAATGTAACGATCGGCGTCCTTCTTTGTTCGGCGAGTGCAAGTGTCCACTGAAGTATGAGGACAAAGGCGGGAGGTGGAGGTGATGATTGTGTGCAAGTTGTGTTGTGAGAACATTTCATTTCTGCCTATCAACTCATGCTTCTGCTATTAACTATGCAACAAGAAATGCACAACTGCCCAAGGATAAAGATCGCCCATGCTATGCAAAGGAAGTGTTTTTCCGCGAGCAAAATCATGCACATCCAACGCTCATGTACCATCTGTCATGGCCAACGCGAAGCTGTATTCCAACCTTGCATTGATGCCACAAACCCAACCAGTAAACATTACCACCAAAGCCTCATCCGTCGCTGAGTCTGAACAATATTTCAGCTCACGTATTCCGTTGAACCGTCTCAGTTCCCTTCATCGAGAGAATGCTTTCATATACACATCGAATCGTGCAAATGCATCGCCGGCGCACTGCACTAGTAGCGCCGGCAAAAGGATCGTAATAAGCCGCCCAAACGCAGCCGTGTCGTAAGGAGTGATGATGAGGTTGGTGGTGTAGAGAAGAAGAAGATTTCTCCGCTTAGAACATGGCGAGCGCGGCGACTGCGGCAACGAGGCCGACGACGGAGCTGCCGATGTGGAAGGAGGAAGCAGCACCAGTGGCTGGGACCACGGAGGCAGTTGGAGCCGCGCCCACGACGGTGGTATTGGCACCGGGGTAGGGGAGAGCTCCAGTGCCAGAGGGAAGCGGTGCCTGGGGCTGACCATCACCTGATCCCTGCGTTAGCAATTGTTGCAATATGGGTGGCTCGGGTGGCTTACTGATCTGGGTCACGGGGGCAACAACCGAGGTAGGGGCCTGGGGCTGACCATCTGCTGGAGGGGCGTTAGCAAACGTCCTAACGGAAGGTTTGTCTGTTGGAATAACTCACAGATCTGAGTAACCACTGGGGCGGCGATCGACGTTGGTGCTTGGGGCTGGCCTGGAAGGAAACGAAGATTAGCCGGTGTCTCGGCATTCCCAAGGGCTCAAAAAACTCACCATCGCTCAGCTGGGTAACCGGGGCTGCAACAGAGGTAGGAGCTTGTGGTTGCCCGTCTGTCAACTGCGTGACGGGAGCCGGCGCGACAGTTGGTGCTTGGGGTTGTCTGAGGGAAAGTTAGCGGATGTATCAAGCCAGAAGCAATCTTTTTTGCTTACCCGTCGGAAAGCTGTGTAGCGGCGGCAGAAGTGGCAGCAGCGGTCGTAGAAACAGGTGCAACAGTCGCGGAGCTGCCAATGGCCTGGATGTTGACGACCTTGCAGTAGCTGGCGCTGTTCTGGCTGTACAAGTTGGAGAAGTCGCCGCTCTTGCACGAGTCCCAGGTGGTCACACCACTGTCGTGGGCGAGGAAACCACCGCAGACGGAGAAGCCGGAGGTGGTGAGGGAGTTCGGCTGTGGTGGCGAGTCGAACTGGAACTGGCCGTTGGAGGCGATGTAGCCAGTGCGGCCCTGAGAATCGGTGAGGATGCCACCGGCGAGGCTCATTGTAAGCTCGAGGCCATTGGATTGACGCTGTTCGACGGATTAGCAAACGTGCTCGGGTGTGAGATTGTGAACGAGGATTTCATACCTTGGCCTTGCTGGGCTGAACGACCTGGATCTTGAAGGTGCCAGAGTAATCGCTGGAGCACGAGCTGCCGGTCTGAGGGACTGGGTTAGCAGCAGCGAGGACCGCGAGGGCGAGGCCGGCGATTGCGTATTGCATTTTGGATTAGATGATGCTGGTTGTTGGTATGCAGTGAGCCGAAGCTTAAGCGATAGTGATGATAGACGCTTGGAGCGAGAGTAAGTCTATGGGAGATCGATAGACTGGGTCGCGATAAGGATGATACTTTGTACTGCGGGCGTATTGTTTGCTGGTTGGTATGGAAAGAGGTGCAGCAGGAATGTTTGGAGATATATAAGCAACAAGATATGTGAAAGCCGCGTTCAATAATAAGAGGGCGGGGCAGCAACGCGCTTGGACCACCCGCGGGCGGCCACATTCACTACTAGGAGTGACGCTTCCACTTCGATTCACGGTGGCTGGTTCTACTAGAGCGGCTAATGCACATGTTGGCTGGGAGGCGAAAGTGGAGAGGAAAAGAGCTCACCTATCGATGGCCCCGATGGAGCCCAGGCGTTACCGCCTTCAGACGCTGCGCTAATGCAGCCAACTCTGATTCTTGCACCATTGATCACCTGAGGACGCCGACTCGACCGCCCCCAGCACTGACCAATGACGGAAACACAGGCAGACGACCTCTATACCGTTGGCGGGAGTGCTCCTGTCCCACCCAGACCCGCGACAGCCATGATCTCACGGGTACCACTGCTCACGCGAGGGAGGCGACGTTGACTTACAGCGGCTATACCACGATGCTGTGTTCGAACACGGCATTCGCACCTGCGTGCACCCGCCATGACAGTTTCTGCACCACCACGAAAAGGCGGGGAAGGAGTTTGCACTTTAGCCTCTCGTTGGCGTTGCGAAGCACAACGGTGAATTAGGCAAGGAGGGCAGGCAAGCGTGAAGTCTGTCCACGGATCTGCCATCCACTTTTATCACTTTTGTTCGTTGATCACAGATCCGTCCGCGTCACTAGGATCTCTTCTCGGCCTTGGCTCGTCTCGGTGCTCTTTATCCGTCCACCCGGTCCGTTGCGGATACGCCAGACCTGTTGTGCTCTTCCCGCATGGCCAGTGCAGGGCTTCTCGATGTTATGTTCCTCGGAGGGAGAGCCGCCCTCCCGCCGAAGGTCTGCACATACTTTTGCATTTCCAGCCTCGGAAGGCGTGAATCCGCACTGACACAATTCATGATGCAACAGACGATAGGTTTAGGCGTCGAGAGGGCAGGATACTTTCCACCCCCACCGTCGCAGACCGCACTCGAAAGCGGCTTCCTGGGCTCGTATTCATCGCCACCAAAGCATAGTTACGGGCTGGGTCCGGTGGAGTAACCTCTGACCACTGGACCAAAGTTGCCCTGCCGACTCATATACTGAAACATCCTGCCTCCACAGCAACGCAGCAAGCGGTCGACGAACGAGGCATCACTGCATCTCAGGTGCAGCTCGTTCCCACTGGAGTATCCACCTAGCCTGTAGTCGCCTGTTAGAGAATCTGCAGGTGAGGGAACCCTATCCTGATCTCACACCCTCTTGCAAGCCAATCCACCTCAGCCGCGTAACCCGTGGAGCTCGCCAGCTCACGCAAGGAGTTGAAGGAAGCTAGCAAGCTGTAAGAAGTGGACCTGCGCCAATTTTGTACATGTATACATGCACGTCAGTGTGGCTCAAGGTTCATATATGCTTGCCCGTACTTGCGGTAACAATTCACATATTCGAACGTATGTGGTTGAACGCAGTGGTAAGCAATTTAATCAACTGCCGCAGCCAGGCTGTTGTTAAGCAGAACAAGTCGCAGTATGGCATTACGAGGGTTGTCAGCTTGAAGGAGCACGCTACGTCTCGGCCGGCGCCAGGACTGGATACCATCTTCTCGCAGGCAGCGATACGGTCGCCGCGATGATACATGGTCGTACAGATGCATCTCATGTCGGGTGCATCGAGAATCTTTTCTGCGACTGCCTCTTCAGTTCAACCGCAGCCTGCAGCCTGCAGCCCCGACGAGTTCACACGATACAGCACCGCGACAAAGGCTCCCAGTGGATGGGTGTGAGTTCGGTCGGAAAAGGTATAGTAGGTTTTCTTCGTTTTCTCATTCAGTCTTGCTACCCAGATGTTCCGGACCAATACCACTACATTCCACTCATTGTCCGACAAAACAACCCAATCCCTCATCCCTTGCGCCATACCCAAGCCATCCGAAACGCCTTGGCACCCACGCTCCTGAACCATACCATGCAAAAGACGACCAACCACCAGCCTCAAGTCGGTTGCCCAACCTTCATAATTCCCAAACACCTGGTATCATATTCGTTTCGTGCGACCACCAGGTTCCATATTGAAACAGAAAAAAGGGCGAGATGTCCTTGAGATTCCACCCAGGAGCCGGGTTGATGTTGGCACCTTGCGCCGTGCAGAAAGCAGAACAACAGGCTAGAACGCAGCAAAATAAGGCAAATGCAGGCTCCGAAACGCGAACGAGGTTCATGCCGCGAGATGGGTGACACAATGGTTCCAGGGAGGCCAACGCCTTGCATATGCCGTCAAACGATGATCGTCTATTGTCCGAGAGCGCCAGCCTGCAGTGGGACGGATAGGATGCCTCCCTTGCCGATGGCGCCGAGTGTCTTGACGTGGCCGTGAGCATCGACAATCGGGTAGCGAGCACGACGCTCCAAGTCGTCGAGATCCATATGGCTACGGATGTACTTGTCCTTGCTGCTCTCCGGGACCTCGTAATCCCAGCTGGTCCATTTGCCTTGCTTGAGGGCAGAGAAGCAGAAACGGCGAGCACGCTGGCGTATCAGGACCTCCTTGGTGATGGCGTCCATATCCCACTTGGCCTTCGACTCGGCGACAAAAGACTCGTACATCTTCTTGATCTTTGGGTCTTCGCTTTTGGTCAGGTTGATCACCTCATCCGGATCAGTATCGAGGTTGTAGAAGAGATCTGGGTCTGCTGGGCAGGTAATGTACTTCCACGGTCCGCGACGAATCATCATCAACGGAGCGCAGGTGCCTTCACCCATGTACTCTGCGAAGACATTGTCGTGGGACTTGCCACCCTTCAGGTAGGGAGCAATCGATGCGCCGTCCACCGGGAGACTCGGGATGAGACGGCTGCCGACGATGTCAACGAGCGTTGGCATGATGTCGAGAGTGCTGACGCTCTCAGAAACATGGCGAGGAGCCCATTGCTTGGGGTAGCTGAACAACATCGGTACGCGGACAGAAGACTCGAAGTAGGACATCTTGTACCACAATCCGCGCTCGCCGAGCATGTCGCCGTGATCGCCAGAGAAAATGACAATTGTGTTCTCATCCAGTCCGCACTGCTTCAGGGTCTCCATCAACTGGCCGACGTTGTCGTCGATATAGCTGACAGCTCCATAGTATGCGCGCCTCGCCCGCTTGATCTGCGCTGGCGTGAACTCGTAATCCTCAAGATCAACGACATGCTGCAGGCGCTTGCTGTGTGGATCCAACTCCTCTTTCGGGATATTGACCTTTGGCAGGTCGATGTCCACACCCTCGTACATATCCCAGTACTTCTGCTCGATGGTATAAGGATCGTGTGGGTGGGTGAATGAGACGGTCAAACAGAACGGTCGGCTGTTCGCTGGCTTGCGGACGTGGTCGTACATGAACTGCTTAGATTTGTACAGGACCTCCTCGTCATAATCGAGCTGGTTGCTGCGAACGCATGGCCCGGCCTGGAAGATGGACGAGCTGTTGTGGTACCACTCAAGACGAGTGTCTGGCTCGTCCCAGTTGACGGACCAGCCGAGATCTGCTGGGTAGATGTCTGCCGTGAGGCGGTACTCGTAGCCGTGGAGCTGGTCGCCAATGAAGTGCATCTTGCCGCCCAGGACACACTCGTAGCCTGCCTTTCTAAGGTAATGAGCGTATGTGGGAGTGTCCTCTGGGATGGGGGAGGCGTTGTCGTATGCGCCGATCTTGGACGGCAGCTGGCCTGAAATCATCGACATGCGGCTGGGGGCGCAAAGCGGCGAGTTGCAGTATGCGGAATCGAAGACGACCGATCGCTCGGCGAGCTTGTCGAGGTTAGGAGTCTTGATCTGCGAGTCCTTGTTGTACATTTTCAGCTGTGGTGCGGCCAGCTGATCGGCCATGATGTACAGAATATTGGGCTTCGTCGGGAAGAGCGGCGTGCTCTGCGGTATCTGGCCAGCCAGGCCGACTGGCGGCGACACGGGAGGTGTAGCAGGCATCTGTTTACGCAGGCGCTCGACGGGGTCCATTTTGTATTGTGTAAGAGGGTGCGGCCACGACACGTGGGAAGTATGGAGCGAGGTAAGCAGCTACCTTAGGTAAACTTTCGTGGATGTAAAATGAGAAGGAACAACGTGGAAGATGGGCGGAGCGAACGGTTTAAATGAAGTCCAGCAAAGACTGGATGTTCAGGAGGCCTTGACCGCTGCCCGCGCACGCGATCAGCTTGCAACTATTATTGTAGGGAGAAAGACGGCTCCAGGATCGAGTGCCTATGGCGTGCTAGATGGCCAAGCCAGGGTGCATCCAGATCCGATTTCAAGCAATACCTTAATTTAATTATCGTTGTACTCTTCATATACACACAACTTTGGCACTGCCTCCCCTGATAGGTGTTTTCTCTCGCGAGTGGAAAAGTTGATTATATCTTTTATGGTTATGGTTTGCTTCAAGACATGATCATGTTCACTGTCGAAGGACCAGCGAATCCTCCGCAGCCAGCATAGCTCGGCAGCATTGCCTGGCAGCATGACCTAAGCATGGGGTCGAGCTCACCACCGGTTCCACTCCGAGGACGTTGATTTGGAAAAAGTCGATGTTGTTGCCTTCCCAACGCTACAAAATTCGAACTCGTTTGCGGAGTATATGTCGTCTTGATTCAGTGCAAGAGTTGCGAGGTTTCATGGTACGGTCGGCGAGATCTGCCTCGCTGTTCACGGTTGGGTGGCTCGGTGGGTGGCAAGCTGACCTTTTGCTAGGGGCGTTTGATGGTTGCTTGTCTGGGCTTCTGACCGCTCTCGTAACGCAACGTCTCCCGACTCGCTCTTACCTTCCTGAGACAGCACAGCACAGCTCGGATGCTAAGGTAATTACACATTCCTGCCGCCGTCGCCGTCTTTCTCGCCTTACCCCGCGGACGATCCGGTCTCGACATGGCTGCAAGCCCACAGGACAAAGGCCCACCAACGGTGGCAGCCATTGTCGTCGCAACAGCAATTGTATCTGGCTTGACTGGGTTTTACATTGGCCAGGCACGTTCATTAGGGCTATTCGGAGGCTCTGCATCGAAACATGCGGCCTCCAACAAAGAACCACATGAGGAGGAGTCCGACATGAGTGACGCCAGCTCCGAAGGTGGGGATGATGAGCTAGGCGACCTGAAAACTTTTGCAGACGCCACCGAAGAATGCAAGCTGGTGCTCGTGGTACGGACCGATCTTGGGATGGGCAAAGGTAAGCGGATATGAATGCCTGATACTACCTTGTTTTCCATCTATTCCGCAGCACCTTATCTACAGCTCCTCTGCCGTTGCTCCCGCTCTGCATCATCCCACCATTCTTCGATCCTCCTCGAGCTCTAGTGTAACACTTGAGTCATCGTCAACTGATAACATGTCTAGGCAAGATCGCTGCGCAATGCTCGCATGCAACGCTGGCCTGCTACAAAGCTCTCTCGCGCGCAGACCCCGCACACCCGGTGCTGAAGCGCTGGGAGAGGCTAGGCCAGGCGAAGATTGCCGTTAGAGTCGACAGCGAGGAGGAGATGCTTATGCTGCAGGCGCAGGCTGTGAGCTTGGGACTCTGCGCGCAGGTGATCCATGATGCTGGGCGTACGCAGATTTCAGCTGGCTCCGCGACCGTTCTCGGCGTAGGACCTGGTCCGAAGTCTGTTGTCGACCAGGTGACCAGCAAGCTGAAGCTGTTGCAATAAGTGGCACATGCAGATTGGGAGCTGAGCGGAAGCGACATGAGCACATGACGGTGGCACACTTGACGCTCCGCGCACGTCAGCTCATCGAGCGCTGGGTGCCTACAAAATGAGTCTGTGACAGGGAGCATCATGCCCCTGTGGCAGACGCGCTCGAGACTGGCTCGCTGGTGCTATGCCATGCTGTGCGGAGGCAAACAGACGAAAGGATGACCTAGCAAGGCAAAGGGCAATAAGCAGAGTGTAGACTAGAAGCATAGAGCGAACGCGAACACCTGCGCGCACTCCTTCACATCATCTGCAGCAGGTCGTGTGACCGATATCCGGGACACCCACCATGGTATCAAGGAGTGAGGTCGGACGCTCAAGGAGTCCGAAGCTCTCCGAAAGTGGAAGGTGCGACCCGTGTTATTCTGAACAGGAGCGTAACCTCACCTCTTTGCCAGGCTGGAAAATACCGCCAGGAAATTATACTGAAACTGGCCGGGTATTGTCGTGGCTTTTGCGTCAAGTCAGTGATATCACACGCCAGAGAGCGGCCCGTCAGGTATCATTGCGGAACTCGAGCAAGTTGTCGAACCATATTTGGACCTCTCCTTGTCGAGTGAGGCTGGAGAGTGAGGCGTGACACGTAAGGCGCACCGCAATGGCGTGTCAGACCTGATACAAGTCGTTTCACATGTACGAAGCCGAAAATCAGGGAGGCCAGGAGCCCTACGGCATGGCACCGGATTTCAGTACGACGAAAACAGCGACTTCACTTCTTATCTTGGAAAAGAGAATATGAGAGTGGTAATGGTAAAGACTGACAATAGCAGCGATATCTAATCAGATAGACCGAGGAAAATACAACACTGAGGAATCTTATATCTAAGCCCAGCTGATATGTGCACCATTCGCCAGAATGGATCGATACGTCGGGGGTGGGATATCTTTCCAACAGAATCGGTGAACCCGATGCCCCCAGCACCAACGCTTGTTGTCGTGAAAGTCGTAGCTGATCGTCATGGCGCGGGCAAACGTCCAGGCGTTCGCTCTCGCTGGCCTTGAGTATGAGCGACCTGCGTTTCTCCAAGCTCACCAAAGACACCAAACCACCGTCGCGTAATGAGTTGTGTGTATGAACAAGAACTGTACGGTACGCGTCGCGTCAACGACACGTAAGAAATGAAGCCGTCGGGGCTAGTGCCTAACGGCGGTGGTGAGGGTGACGGGCGTGGTGCTCGTGACGTTTCGCAGGCGCGGCGGTCGCGGTCACGTACTTGGTCATGGTCTCCATGTGGACGTTGGTAACAGTGACGGCTGGGCCGTTGTAGGCATCGGTTGGCGTCTCAGCCTCGGGGGCAGGCGCTGGTGCGGTCACAGCTTCTGGAGTCGGGGATGGAGCCTTGGCCACATCGAGGACAGCATCGCCGGCTGGAGCCTGGACCTTGTTGGCAGCGAGATAGGTGTGGTGGCCGCCGTTTTGCTTCTTGGTGGTAGAGGTCTTGACGGGCAACGGAGCCGAAGTGGTGGTACCCCACGATGATGTTGGGGCTGGCTGAGAGGTTCCGCTGCCGTCACCAGAGCAGAGTGTGACAGTGATGGTGGCATCATCGCCGCAGGACTGCATGCCATATGCATCGTCAGTCGCGTAACGGTAAGCGGCCTGTCGTGGTGTGCAGCCGTTGCTAGCGGTGATTTCCCAGTTGCCATCCCATGGATTGCCGTTGACCGCGCTGAGATCATACCAGATCGTGCCGTCGTTGTGGAAAGTGTACTCGTACTGGAGGATGTTGTCTTGGAACGCACCAGCGACTTTGGAGAGCTTGATCGACCAGCCGTTGCCGTTGGACAACTCGGTCCAGGACTGGGTGTAGGTGTCTCCAGAGGAAAGGGTCTGGTCGATGTTCGAGTAGCCACCACCCATTGCTGGGGTATTGCTCATGTAGACATCGTAGCTGCACTTGTTGACGACGATAGCGTCACCGACGGCTTGAGCGAGCGCAACGAGCGCCGCAGATGCGAGGGTTATGCGAAGCATTGTTGCGGTGGAATCTCGGAAGATGGATAAGTTGGGTATATGTTGTCGTAGGAGGCGTGATCTTGTGAAAGCGCGTGGCTTTTGTCAAATGTGGTATACACTGAAATGAAGGTCTGTCTTGTCCGCTGGATAGGATGTTGATCTGGTAATTGAAGGAGTGTGTGCGTTGCAGTGAATGAGTGTAACTGCGCTGCAGCGAACAATGGTACAATGGCTTTCCAAATGATGCGACAATGATAGTGGAAGAGCGTGACAAAAGGAGAAAGAGAAAAACGAGTTCGCGACCGACGGGGGCTTTATTGCGAACAAGATTGCCAACACCACAGGTGGATCCTTGTCAGAGCCCTAGAGAGCGTGTTCTGGAGAGTCTATACTCCTTGAGGTGTGGTGTGATGGATCTGGTCAATCAGAGAGCTTACCGTGTCAGCCCGCCGCAGGAACCTTCGGACAATCGAACTCTTCCCTGTCGGTAACTCAACCGCTTCCCGACGATGGCTTCAGGTACAGAGGGCTGTGATTTGCTGATGGAGCGGCTGTTGCATCTGATCAGGGGTATCCGCACGGACGTTTAATACTTGTTCCCGTCGCCCACGCGTTGGGCTTGGGTTGGACAGAGGTGCGTCTCACAAAGTTCAAGATCTCCACAAATCTCTCTGACACCATCCAACAGCAACTGGCCAAAGGAAGGAACCGCGCTCGCTCTGTGAATCGAGCTTCTGAAATCGAGACCACATTCCAAAGGTGGCTCGCATGAGGCTCGGGGCCATTACCGTACCGCACTTGGCACTCGCTCAACCACGCAGCTGAAGGGCTTTTTGTCAAATGCGCTCTCGATGCTCGTCGCCGTCATACTGCATGATGCGGTCCACTGTAGGTGTGATGAGTTGACGCCCGTCGCTCGAACAGCGTTCTCTTTCGACTTGTCAGCGCAGTCAGATTCCAAGACGTGGCACGAGAAATGGATGGCCGAATCCTTGACGTGGCCGCTGTTTCAGCCGTGGGATTCGCGAAGCGCTGTATGAGATGCGTTTCTGAGCCCGCCTTGCAGATTCTTAGCGACAGATCATCGTCGCTGTCGGTAACGAACGATTATTCTTCCTTGCGCGCGAACCCGAAACTCATCGCTTCCCTGCCGTCGCATTGTGCCGCGAAAGGAAACTCCAAAGCAGAGTTTGCTCGATGAGAAAACAAAGCGGAGCATGACCCACAGACCAAGGCCGATGTTGACAATTCTGCAGGTTACCTGTTTTCGCCTGCAGTAGTTCTCCAATCTGATGTATTCATGCAGTAGGGCTGACGATCGGTGTACCTGCAGACTGGGACGACAACGGTTCGGCAGACGGAAGGCCAACGCGTACGGTTTTGACAGGTCAATGCAACCCACCTCGTCGGATACGACACTGCTTGTGATATGATAAAGTTTTCTTTCGCTGGAGCCAGTGGTGGAAACATTCGAGCTCACAGTCATGATATCATAGGCTCGAGGCAAGCTGGTCAGTTGCATTTGTTTTCGAAGGACCATAAGCCGAGGAATGCCCATTGATTTCATGCTAGAGTCTTGCATTCCCAACATATGCAACACGGTAACGTGGTTGCCGTGATTCGGCAGGAACCCGCTGCCTCGCCACGTGTGACTAATGGCATTGTGCTGCCGTGAAGCTAAAGACAGCATGGCCGTGTGCTGGTATGGTTCGTGGGAATGCGCAGACTCACGAAGGCAGTCTGGCTGCAGATTCTACAGCGCTCGACGCAGCGACAGAGGTTAGGTCTTTTTTTCTGTTATGGGATAGACTGTCATGCCAGTCCACGGCTTGACTACTGCTTGATTTGACGTCAAGCCCACCTAAGTTGGACAGAGAATGCGACGTGGGACTTCAGCAATGTTGTTTTTGGTAGGATGGTATGTCTAGACAGAATTAGACCCTCCGCGCTCGATGTTGCTCGTCCACAGTCCACAGTCAGCCGAGTCTGTATGGTCGCTACCTAGCATGAGGCCGGAGTCAGCAGCTACCAGACGGCGAGTCTACACTCATAGATTCTCCTGAGCACCCCATTCACAGCCCTCGCACGCCAAGATCTTTCTGGAATGTCTCGTGCATGTGAGCCTAAATCGTGCTTAGCACGAGACTGCCAGTCACGGTTTTCGTTGTCACAAAAGTAAACAGAAGCGTCAGGTCCAGATCAGAGCGATATGAATTAATCCTTGGGAAGCAAGCATGATGCTGCTCTGTAAGATGTGTTGAGGTCAAGGTCCAGTCGATTATATAGCGTTTCTTCCGTCTGAAAGGTACTACTTGGCAGCCAACAGGGCGACTTATCTGTGGTTCGGTGGGAAGATATTCGGTCATTGCAGCAGCTATCCTGGTCGGGAGCGTGTGTTCTGTAGAGTGGTATAGGTCCTGTCAAGCTGTACCGTGCGGTAGTCACTGTGCTGTTACCATGAAACTGTGGTGGGAGTGAGGTGTACCTAAGTCGATGGTGAATAGCCGAAGTGCCTGCAGATTGTGGTTTACGCGCACGGACTCTTCGCGTCCCTCACGCGTTAGGAGATATCGAGAAGTCAATTCCAACCTCAAACAAACCAGCAACATGGCGCTCCTCGTCGACAAGCATCGTCCGCGTACCCTCGATACGCTCAGCTACCATCCTGATCTCTCCGAACGACTGCGATCCCTGGCAGCCAGCGGCGACTTCCCGCACCTACTCATATATGGACCATCCGGGGCGGGCAAGAAGACTCGCATCACGGCCACATTGCGAGCACTATATGGTCCAGGCGTGGAGAAGATTAAGATTGACAGCAGAGTCTTCCAGACCACAAGGTACAATCTATAAAGAAGATGCGGCAACCTTTTAGCTAACACACCAAAGCAACCGCAAGCTCGAATTCAACATCGTCTCCTCCAACTACCACCTCGAAATCACACCATCCGATGTCGGCAACTACGACCGCGTGGTCATTCAAGACCTGCTCAAGGAAGTCGCCCAGACGCAGCAAGTAGATCTGGCGGCGAAACAACGCTTCAAGGTGGTCGTAATCAATGAGGCCGACCACTTGACTCGTGATGCACAGGCTGCATTACGTCGTACGATGGAGAAGTACAGTCCCAATCTAAGACTCATCTTGCTAGCGAACAGCACGAGCAACATCATTGCTCCCATTCGCAGTAGATGTCTGCTTGTGAGGGTCGCGGCGCCAACGGAAGTGGAAATTGCTGGTGTGCTGGCGAAGGTGGGCAAGAAGGAAGGCTACAAGAGCTGTGAGCCGTTAGAGAAGAGGATTGCGAAAGACAGTGCGAGGAATTTGAGGCGGGCATTACTGATGTTCGAAGCGGTTCATGCTCAGAAGTATGTCCGAATGACTGGTTATCTATGGCAGATCAACCTTGCTAACAACTGCAACAGTGACATCGTTAACGAGAAGACGCCAATCCCACCACCAGACTGGGAAGCACTCATCGATGTCATTGCGAAGGAGATCGTCGAAGAGCGCTCGCCAGCCAGAATCTTGCAGGTTCGCGCGAAGCTGTACGATCTACTCACGCATTGCATACCTGCCACGACTGTCCTGAAGGTACATTGATGATTAAAACGAAGCCTTGCGTTGTCCGATTGATGTACTAATCCGCTCTAGACTCTCACCTTCAAGCTCATGCCAAAGATTGACGATAGCTTGAAAGCCGACGTGGTGAAGTGGAGTGCCTTCTACGAGCACAGGATACGGATGGGCAGTGTTAGTACTTGCATTCTAAACTGCCTGAGCAGCGCTGATACTTCAGCAGAAAGTCATCTTCCACCTGGAAGCCTTTGTGGCAAAGTTCATGAGGCTATATGAAGGGTACGTCCGATTTTGCTCTTCAGATGAATGGAATCGCAATTAGCTGACACAACCAATAGCAACCTGCTCGGCATGGACATCGACTGGGACGACTGAAGTTGACACCATAAACGATTTTGGTATTGCTCGGCCTTAGCGCGGCGTTTTGATATGCAGGGTTCTTCGCGCCTGCTCGATAACGTCACTGTTGTGCTGTTGCTAGGACGTCACGAAAAGTACTACACGCGAGCTACAGGTACCATTGGAAGCTCAACGAACTTCCTGCTTCTACTTTCACATACTGCCGTTTCAAGCTGCAAGAATACATTCCATCTGCCATTCCTTCCACTTCAGATACCTACTCGCAGCCCAGAAGCTAAATCGCAACCATGTCTGGGGGTCTCATGGCGACAGAAAAGGGCGGCGAGCAAACACAGTATGATACTATCAGTACCAATCTCCACTCGCAGTCCTCCTAACACTGTACAATTCAGATACGAAGGCAAGAACACCGAGGGCCAGCCTCACTCAAAGTCCACCGGCCAGCTCGGCGATGCGTCCGACAACACCACCCACGATCCAGCAAATACTGCCGCGGCGGCCGAGCAGCAAGCAGAGCGTGGAGAGAAGACTGCGGAGAATGTACGCTATGTGCAGACGATTAGCGAAGGCGGGATGGGTGGCATGACGAGTGGGCAGAACGACGGGGGAGAGCAGGAGGGGTATGGGAGGGTGGGCGATAAGGCAGAGGATGGTGATGCGAAGCAGCAGAGGCGTGAGCAAGGTTATGGTGGCGAGAAGGATATGGATCGGGAAATTGGAGCGTGAGAGCGATGACTACGGTGCCAGTTCGGCCTCTGCTGCTGGCGCCACAGCGTATTTCATGACCTCCACGGTTATGTTCTCATCGTCCCACTTCGACGCATGGCGGGTCCTCTGTCGCAGTGTGTCTCTATGGGGATGAAGAGCCTGTGAAAACCGCGGATTGGGTAAGACCTGCAGCGCACAAGAAGATCCAATCTCAACCGCCCTAGGCTTTGAGCCACTCCATCTCATCGAACATGCCCGCATCTTCCCATGCTTCCTCCCACGACACGACAGTGCTGCGTTCAGTCAGTAAGTGGCAAGATAATAATTGCCATGCTTACGTACCCGTTCGGATCATGCGCAAGTGCTAAGCCTCTCTGATATAATCCTTGCTTGTGGTCAGCGACGTGCTCCCACTTCATGTGCTTGTCGCCCTCGACGGCGATTCTGATAGATATATTGGTATTGATGCACTTCAACACCTCCATTACGGCGTTTATCGATTTCGAAGGCACACCGTCGCTGGGCAGGAGTAGCATCAGTGTTAGCTGCTGGAATGAAGCGCACCAATCCAGTCCTTTCAGGAGTCGGCCTAGTTGTTCTGGAAGATGGCCAATTGAACGCTGCATTCCGACGACTATTGTGAGATCCTTCCACTGTTTGAGATCCTTGATCTCCGTTGCTTTGATTGTTGCCTCGCCTGGACAACTCCCGAAGACATCCTTCCACGACCTGAGTTCTGTGCCCTTTCTGCTTCTTGAGTTGTGGGCTTGCCTGCACTGTTCGTAGTGAATACAGCATACACCCTTGATCTTCTGGAACATGACAGGCTCGGCTTCTTGTCGGATGAGACGACATGTCTTGAGCAAAGCATCGTTCATATCGAAGCTTCTATCGTAACCCGTGGGAAGTGGTGAGGCTGGGCGTCGAAGACGCCGATAGGCACGGCAGCGACCACCGTCGTACGTTATCGTGGCGTAGTAAGGCTCCGTTTTGCCAAAGTACTGGTCGTAGATGAAAAGGCGAATTTCTGGTGGTAGCTCCATGAGGTGGCACTTCTGGTCGTCTGTTACGACTGGGATCGCAGGTCCATGTGCGGCAATGGAAGCCTCGACGGCTGTCGTAGCCATGTTGTTGTCTCTGGCCATGCTCGTTGGAAAGATTTTGGAAGCGCTGGCACCTTTCAAAGCATCGAACCTGCTCCTAGCCTTCTCCAACGTCTGCTAGAGCGGCCACTAGTATGCTTCCCTACCTGGGCCGATCTCCGATCACGCCGGTTACTTCGTGACAAGAAGTTCCTCCCGAACTGTTCTCCCGACTCCAATCACTCACTGTAGTATGTTGTCTGGCCATGATCCTCTATGTAACCCTGCTGCAGATGGCTGTATGCTGCCAACACTGGCTAGCAGTGCTGCGATGTGCTGGTCCATATGGATTCGGTCATATGGATATGGACGAGCTTTTGGCCCTCCACATCCATATCCATAGCCTCGCCCTCCATATACATATGGACCGGGTATGGATTAGCTATCCTTGGCGGTAGTATTCCGGCGGGTTGGCCGGATAAGCTGGCCTCAAGCGGACTTGGATTACGGAATATGGCGTTTTGACAGGCTAGCTATATGGGCTTGGCATCTAGTCCATAGTCCATATCCATATCCATATGGCTTCTCCATCCCTATATCCATATCGGATCCGTATCCATACGGCCGATTTAGTCCATATGGACGAACATCGCAGCACTGCTGGCTAGCTTCATGCGCTTCTTGACTCAATGCTGATCCTTTCTTTGTATTCTTCTCCATGCGCGAGGAGAACGAGCCTGTTGTACCTTGCAAGGGGGAGGCGCCGAAACCAAGATATGCGGATCGTAAAGACACAGCGGTGCTCGCAAGACCAGTAATCAAATGTTTCTAGAGGGCCGTAAAAGTCCCGCTCCAGAACGTTGATTCGGCGCCGGAACCGTGGTACAGTGATGCTAGTAACGCGAAGCTTCGAGTCTGGAATGTACTATCAGTAGGTAATGGAAGAGAAAGGGAACTACGGCATACCTTTACAGCACATGTCTAGTAGATCCGACATCTCTATTACCCTTAGCCATCCCGAATACTAACACACCCAGATTAGCCTTCCATTCTTAGGAATTTTAGCTCTCATATCGGCCATATCTTTGGATCGACGCTGGCGTGCCTAACAAGATAGATGTTAGTCATGACTTCTGGAGGCCATAGTGGGAGTTTGGTGAGATTCATTCGTACCGCCATGCGCAGGACCCTCACCCAATGCTGGGGGTTGGTCCTGGAGGAGAAGATTCTGGTTGTCCGCCTCCATATCCCCCGCTGGTGGCATGGTGGTGGTGGCCATGGACGTATTGGCGGCCATTTTAATGTTGTGTTTGTGGAGAGGAAGAGATCGGGGAGGCTGGCAGCGTCAAAAGATGCTGCCTAATGACATGTGATTGTCCGTTCGGTGCTAGTGAGGTTGTGAAATGCACTCGGCATGTGGCGTGAGGCTGAAGTTGTGCACTACGCTATATGGGCGGTCAGCAGACCTTGCTCTTGCCGTCTTGGGAGGAATGAGTACGTATCATCAGGGAACTGACCTTGAGTCAACAAGTGTTGCAGCTGCAGAGTGCTACTAGGAGAGATGCGTGACGTCCTTGATCGAGGAGATCTGCCGTCAATGAAGGCTGCGGTTCTCCACCCAACAACAAGAAAGCGCTCGGAGACCATAGACGGGACAAACTCTTCCTTTGATACCTGCATTTCCGATGTCATAACCACTGTACTGATCATGCATCGCCAGCATGCTCGACGACCGCAATTACTCCCGTCTCCGCAAACTCTGTCATCAAACTAGCTGCTCATCGCAATAGCTGACAGCGGCGAATCTACCCAGACGGTGGAGAAGTTCAAGTCTGGATGCCACCAAATCTCATCACTGGTCCGACGCAATGCTGTCAACACCGTGCTCGTGCGCCGTGTCCGTTTCAACGTCCATACCCTCCTATCTGTTGGTCAGCGGAGCAGAGTGTATCGCGGTTTGTGGCATACTCACTTCTGCCAAACGTTCACCAAATCCACGCAGCGTCGTCTCCCATGGGCACGGGTATTCGGCTACCGGCGTAAAGTGCGCAGCATGGTTAGCGGCAGCTTTGAGACGCGATCTTACAGATTGGTCTTACGGCCTTCTACTGGCCCTTGCCACTTGCACCCTTCGACAAAATTCCAGAACACAATCATCTTCTGGCGGCGTCGACGGAGGACTCCCCGTGGTCGGGCCCCAGTTCCCGAAATCGTACCCGTCCCCACCCGTTTCCACCAGGTCGCCACCGGTACACAGGCCTCGGCCTGCGTGATCGTCCCCGCCCCCATCACCTTCCACATAACCGACCTCGTCTTTCGGGAGTATAACATCGTTCGTCGTGTATTTATATCCAGGGTGTACATGCATTCGATACCAGTGCTCAAGCTCATCCGTCCTTGAGTGAATTTTTGCATGGCCATTACAATGAACATTCTCTAATACACGCACAATCTCCGTCATATCATCTGCTGGTATCGTTGGGCGCGCGCATTCAATGCTAACATCGATCTCCTTGATAGTCTGCAAAGTTGAGATAGATTCAACTAACATCCTGAGGAGCTTCGCAGTCTGGTGGTCATTGAGCGCTGTCTGAACCACAAGGTGGAAAACTTGCATGTGCTTGAACAGTGAGCAATCTTGGAGTGATGCAGCAGATCCAAGTCGTTTCCACATCGAGGGTTCGGGTTCAACGACGCAATTGGCGTCGATCTCGAAGATAAATCGTGTTTGTTGTCCGAGAATTGGTGCAGCCTCCTGGCACATGATTTTGCATGTGAACAATATCGCGGTATCGAGTGTTGGTGACTGAAGGCGTACCTGCCTCCATACATCGTCACCACTAGTAATGATGATGTAGTACGGACGCCGTTCGCCAAAGTAATATTCATAGATGCGGACTCTAAGTTCTGCCGGAAGCGAGAGAAGGCGAGAGCTGCACCCACCGTTCTCGACCATCGTCTTAGCCGACGTAGCCGACATAATCGCGAATGTGTTGGCGAAGAGTCTGCAGTGGAGGGGATGCGTATGGCCTGGAGACCTACCGTTGAAATGATGCTGGGAGACACTGAAGGGGTGAATTGTTGATGTGAAGATCCCACCTGGAGCACAAGAGGGGGCGCAGCCGGGTCGTTAAAAGGTATCATTGGTATCCCTCCACACGTGAACCTCTCAGAGGAGTCGGCGATAGCCTCGATCGTGTGGCAGGTCACTTGCTGCTTTCTCGGAACAGTGCTTCGTGGGAGATGTTGTTGCAGAAGCACGGGCGGAGTGCAAGCTTTACCGTTACTTGGCCGGCACCGGGCCACTAGCTGAAACTAAGCTAACGAAGCTTATACCAAGTGGAGCTTCTTTTGGTACGAGCCTTGTCTCATCAGCTCATCGTTGCTTACGACGACGTCTCTCCAACTCCTATACGGATCCGTACCGGTGCTCGACATTTGACTTATCAAAACTGTCTACATCTGGGATGTACATCGTACTTCGGTTCTATGTAAAACGATTGTCAACAATTCAAGCATGAGAAACCTCGACAGCACGGTTTCCATCTTTGAGTTTCTGGCTCGCTCCTTCTGATATGCTATACGGTCACCCATCAAGATCAAAGGCAGTCACCATCACTGCGGCGGTGCTACTCCTCTTTCTAGGTGCACACGTCTTGCGCAGCCACCCACCGTCCGTTCCCAGATGGCGTACAGCGGATGGCGAGGCTGTGGTCGGAGAACAGGCCAATGTCAAGATTGATCCCGAGATTCTGCCATGCCAGAAACTCCCTGGAGCTGAAGACGTCGTGGTAGTCATGAGGACCGGCGCCACCGAGATCCAGGACAAGTTGCCAGTCCACTTCAACACGACCTTTAGATGTTATGGGGACACTATCATCTTCTCCGACTACGCGGAAACGTTCCAAGGCCATCAAGTGCACGATGTCTTCGCATCTATGGACCCAACGCTGAAGATTACCCACTCGGACTTCGAACTGTACACCAGGTTACTGCAGCATGGCCGCGAGAGCCTCTCCGAAGACGAGCTCAGTGGCAAAGCCAGCTTTGAAGGCAGCAAAAGCGGCAAGGGTGACAACCCAGGATGGAAGCTTGACAAATGGAAGTTCCTACCCATGTATGTATTGACGGCCTTTCGGTATATAATGAGTTAAGATACACTGACGATGACTTAGGATGAACGAGACACTCAAGCTCCGGCCCGATAAGAAGTGGTATCTTTTTGTGGAACCTGACAGCTACCCTGTTTACTCAAACATGCTTCAATGGCTGGAGAGACTCGATCCCACCAAGCCTCATTATTATGGTAGCGAGGTGCAAATTGGTCCTGACATATTTGCCCACGGAGGGTCTACGTTCGTCATGTCCAAGTCAGCCATCGAACTGGGTGCAAAGTACTACGCCGAGCGCCGACAGGAGTGGGACGATTTCACTGACGGCCATTGGGCTGGGGATTGTGTGTTAGGCAAGGAACTGCGTGAAGCTGGCGCACCATTGGAGTTCTCTTGGCCGATGTTCCAAGGAGGACACCCAGAGAAGATGGACTTCACCGAAAAGAAAGGCAACAGCAAGCTTTGGTGCGCCCCAGCACTTTCGTATCACCACTTCTCGCCCACGGAGATGCAGGGAATGTGGGACTTCGAGCAGGCCTGGGTACGAAGTAGACTGGACAAGGTTTCCGCTGAGGAAAACCCCGACAAACGCTGGTCGTTCTGGAGGGATCACAGCGACATTCTCGAGCATCGGGACGTCTTCAGAGAATTTGTCTGGCCTCGAATACGCCTTGAACACCCCGGCTTCTGGAACAATCTTTCTCCTGAGGCCATAGACGATACAGCTGGTGGCAACGAGGATTACTGCCGGCATATCTGCCAAGAGAATGCGGACTGTCTGCAGTACTCATTAGGCAGAGATGGTTGCTCTATCTCGACACGGGAGGTAATGCTAGGCGAAAAGCAGATTGGATACAAGTCAGGGTGGCTTCTCGACCGCGTTGAGAAATGGATGGACGGCATGGACGACTGCGTTAATTACGAGGGATGGACAGTGACTTGATCGCTATCCTGCATTCAAGGAGGTAACCTGGTGATGGGCAACACGAATATGACTGATGGGTGAGCGTTCGTTCCACATTGCTGGCGTTCAAGCATGCATAGATGTACAGCATAGCATGGTGCGACTCATTCAACGAACCGGCAGGCGGTGTACAGAACAATAGAACTCAATTTCATCTTCTCATCGGTACAGGAGCGAGTCGAGGTGTTGCCTGGAATGACCCCACCTCGTACGACCAAGCTCACCATCGAGCGACCTTGCCAGGCAGCTTACCGAAACAACTGGCAGTAAAGGTCCGAGGAGAGTTCCTATTTACTTGGTCATCCTGAGGCATGTCGTACTGAACATCGATAGGCTATCTAGTCCGCAGAGATATAAAATGCAGCCCACACAGTCAACAGGACGAGAAGCTCCTTAATCTCGACCCCACCGAGCTTACGGTGCATACATACTGCTCACAAGCTGCCTTCTCATTCTTCTTGCAGCGAAGATCGGCACACCGCGCATCGCCTTGTCAGCACCAACAATGTCGGACTACGTATCTGACACGTGGGGCAGTCCTCACGCTGTCAAGAAGAAGAAGAAGAAGTATGCGGCACGGCTCAACACGTCCTACTGGTTGCCCAGACTGGATGAGATGGTCTTACTCCATCCTATCTCTACGCGCGCGGACGGACAATCGAAGGAAGAAAAGACCAGGGTCGTGAGTGTCAACGATCAGCTGGAAAAGTACAATCGCTGGCTTGCATTCACCCAACCGTCCAGACCCGGCAAGAATGTCCGAAGCACGGCGACTGATCTCCAACTTGCTGTGCACGAACTGAATGCATTGATTGCGAGCATGATGATCAAGGTCGATCAGAAGATAGCTGACATCCAAGGATCGACTGAAGATTTCGTGCAAGCAGTGGTCAATGAGGGCGCGTGGCAGACGAATGGCGATCTTCTAGGTGGGTCATATCCGTTGAATTTATGTACTTCGATCTGCCGATCATGCAGAACTACTTACTAATAATTATCAAGACCTGACGTACGAGGAGTTGGACGAAATCTTGACAAAGCACCCACACCGCAGTACAGAGGCATACAAGCGACATCTATGCGCTACCGTGAGGAAATTACGGCCACAGATCGATTCGATTGGTGTCAGGATATATCGGACAAGGCAGCTGGACAAGCTCTGTCGGCTGATCTCCGAGGTGCAACAATGCGAGGATGGCGATCGTGAAGCATTTCATCTGTTCGTGTTTGTGAAGTCGCATTTACTTCAAGGGCTTAGCGAAGATCATGTCTACCGTTTCGACCCGCCAAGGCCCATCGACGACGACGGCGAAAGAGTCGACACCAAGGTAAAGGAGCTTGTTCGCAAGTCCAATGCTGCCGCCGTACAGAAGAATTCTGCGCGCGGGCGGGCGTTTTTTGTAGGTCTTATGGAAGCAATTCCCTTCTGTAGCAACACTAACTCCTCCACCCTCCGTTGCTCATAGGACTTCGCAGCAGCAGCTCGTGACATCTACACTGCACTCCCAAAGTGGTGTCAGGTCTGCCGTCGACCGCCCCCGGTGCTACCTTTACCTCCGGCCTTCCCGGCGCCAGCTTTCCCACCGACCTACTTCCCACCTCCTGCTTTCAACGACCCTTTCGCGGGACTGTTTCCGGAGCCTCCATGTGGGAGAACACCGTATCTACAACTACTGCAGACAGTACAGAAATGGGCTTATGGAGAAGTGCTTTGCGGCATCATACTGACACTCAGTCCGAAGCTTCCACGCGAGCTCTGCTTGGCTGTTTTCGAGTACGCAATGCAAGCGGAAGGCATACCTCTGAATCCGTGCGTATGGGAGGACAATGACTACCTCGTTGGTATGACTATTTTCGGTAGCTTGAGGGAACCTTACGCTTGTACGAAACCGGAGCCGTGGACGAGTGGTGGTTGGTAATGAAGCCTGCGGGCTATTGGGGCTTTGACAGCTCACGAGACTGCTAGAAAAGCGTACAAGGCTTACATCAACGTGACTATCTCTGAGCCAGCCACTGCTTGTCACCCTCGTTTTCATCAGCCAACCACACCATCGTCTTCATGCCACGCATTCTCATCTCCTCGTTGCTCGAGCTCCTCCAAGCCCGCAGTAACCCCTTTACCGCCTCTACCTGCAAAGCATCTTTTGGCTCCGTTGCGGTACGAATGAATGCATCCGCCAGCTCTGTTCGCAAAGAGTCCTCGATACTCATCTCGTCAGAACCTGGCGACACATCCAGCGGCCCCAGCGTACATGCCAAGAAGCAGTAATCCTGCGGCCACACCTTCAGCGCCGCAGACTTGAGCTCCGCAAACCTCTCGTGGTACGGCCTTGCATTGGCCGTCAAAGCTTTGATCTCGGCCTCGAGCTCATCTGCGAACGTCTGCAATCGCTCAGCATGGTCGGGTTGCCACGGCATACATGGCCATGTGAGCAGCCACAGCCTCGCCGCATATGTATTCGGCAGGACGGCCGGCTTCCGGTTGAGATCGCGCTGCCATTCCATTGTTCTCATCGCCTCGACCTTCTCCACGAGCTTGGAGACCAGCGGTCTGCAATATTGCCGCCAATGCCGCCAATGCACTTCATCCTTGTGGAAGGTCGGTTCAAGTCGCCTGAAGATCTTGCTTTGCAAATACATCGTCCCGTCTTCCTGCATGAACACGGCGTCTGCTTGTTCTTCGAAAGCCTGCATGACGTGCTCATGCGTTATGCCGTCGGCGAGTTGTGTTTCGAAAGGTTGGACCAGAAGAGACGCAACAGTCGGTCCGTGGTACCATACTACCGCGCTATCACGGTCATCTCTGTTGTCCCACAGGCTCAACCAGCGCGATCCTGCATCCGAAGACCGTAGATCGGGCGAGCTGACGATCGCTTTGTTGATCGCTCGCAAGTCGTCGCTGGGAAGTACGTTTGTGACTACGACATCGGACCAAGTGCGGAAGAGATCGAGAGGGACCAAGTCTGTGTGTCGGGTAAGGAGTGTGATGAGTAGCGAAGGGTTCAGCGGCACCGGCGGGAGTGTCGCCGTTGATAGTTGAAAGCCATGTTGTTTGAGGAAGAGTGACATCCATCGCTTGTTGGTTTCCACCGATTGTCGCAGGGTTGGCAGTATGAGGCGTGAGATTAACTTACTTCGTATATCAATGGGCGTGGAGTTGAGATTGATCGTTCCCAGTAGGACACCCATGATTGGCGACGCAGATCCACCGACCTCCACTTTGGGTAGGGTGCCGTCGCGCTCGTGTTGCTCCCAGTCCTCCTCGGTCAGAAGGCGACGTTCGTTCGTGGACGTGCATATCGGTAGGGCGGAAGTCTCCAGTGTGGCTAAGATTTTTGACTGAGTCTCGCTTTGCTTCGTGGACAACATCACCGTCACAAGGCTTCCCACAATTGCCGCACGAATGTCGATGTGGTTGCTGCACGTGAACAGTCCGACCAACAGGTCGATCGTGAAACTCTCACCGATGAAGTCGGCTGAAGACATAACCTGGGCGAGCATCTTCACCGTGCTGACTTTGATCAAGGGCGCAGTTTTGACACTGTCCGTTGTAATCGCTACGGGCGGCCTGTCCACCACCATGCCGGCTTCTTGATGCCTGCTGGAAGTGGTGACAGCGCCAGCTTTGACGACTTCCGGAGGAGCTTGCTTGATACGACTCGACTGCTCCTGTAGCCTTTCCTTGATCGCGTCGGCCACGCTAGTAAGGAACCGGCGAGCAAGACCACTGGGCAAATCCTTGAGCAGACCTGGTCCAAAGACCAATCTGTGCCATGAGCTGTCGTCAGGGCGATGGACGATCACATGCTTCACTAGTTCTAAACAGCTTTGAGGGCGATCGCCGTTGAGGACACGCTTCATCAGCTTGAAGGTAGTATGTTCGACTGTCGCAGCTTTCTCCTTCGTCTCGAGTCTTTTAAGCATGGGCTTGCACAGCGCAACGCCTAGGGACGAAGGTACTTCTTGCTTGAGAGCAATCAGCACCGGCCATATGAAGCTGCATCTGATGTCCTCGCGATCCAGGAACTCGTCGTCTAGATACATTGCAGGAAAACGAGCATCATCGTCAGAAGGGAAAGGCGAAGCCAGGATGTTGCTTTCGGAGCAATGGTGGCTCTTGAGAAGCAACAAAGCCGCAGCGATCAATGCTTCGCGGGCAGGCGGTGACACAGATCTCCAGCCGTTCAGGCGTGAGCTCACAACGTTATGCTCCCAGATCGGTTCCTGCGTGTGGCCCACAGTGTGCGACTTTGTCGGCACGAACTCGGAATGCACAGTCAGATCCCGATTCGATGTGCCTCTCAACAACGATTGTAGACAAGTCGCGCGTATTGATCGAGATGGCAAGACCCAGCGGTCGGGCTCAGGGTCTGGATTCCATTCAATTGGCTCCGTGGGATCTTCGAAAGTGGGCAGTGATGGACGCCGTCGAGCAGGAGGATTGCTGGCCGTATCTGGGACTTCGACACCAGCACCCTCGAAAAAGCGTTTCCAGTAGTAGAAGGCTTCCTGCGCCGACATGCTCGAATCCGTCAAGTTGTGGACGGCATGGTCCCAAGCTCTCTGGCTACGAAGCTTTTGAGACTCGCCCTGGAGCGTCGTGTGAAGGTAAAAGCGTAATGCCAGAGGGTAGTCATCTACAAAAGCTCCGATGGCAGCCGTGGTGTCTTTGTCCGTGGGCTGGTCAGCCAATGCAGCTGAGCCATCGATGAACACGATACTTGTAGCCCGAGAAAGCAGATATGGCATTGCCTCACCACAGGACTCGATCTGTGCTCCATGGAGGAGGTACTGAATCGGAAGTCGCTTTGTCCATGGCGCCGGTAATGTTACGATAGCAGAGTGAGTCTCCTTTCGATGTCTCTCCCATGTTTCATCGCGGCTTTTGGCAACCTCGTCAAGAAAGCGACAGTTCACCGTCTTCGAGAGTAGCTCGGGATTGATGTCATGCAACCATGCCAGGGGTCCAGCCGCGATATTGAAACCGAGCCTCTGATGACCATCTTCCAGACCAACAAGCTCCGCTTTAACGAGCGTCTGCAGCGTGTCCTCGAACACCGCTTCGTAGATCTGGTCGTCATCGAGTCCCATCTTCTCAAGGAATCCAACACTGTCCATCCTCCTCTGAGTCACTTCGTTGAACAGATCGCCTACCACACGCCAGTCTTTAGCATGGAAATGCGGCTCTCGCAACACCATACACGCGGTCTCGAGCAACATCAGCATGATCCGGTTGACATGCTGAATGTGCTTCTTGAGCTTGTCAATGCCCTCGAACTTGTACGATTTGGCGGTGCCCGAGAGGAGATCCAGCAAGAATTCGCTGCTGAACGGAGAGAAGCCCCGTGCAGTTCCTGCATATACCTGCTTCACAGTTGTCGTATCTCGGTTGAATCTGCGAAGCCATACGACGATGTCCTCCAAACCATCCAGAGACTTCGAGACTGCTGTGAACGTGAGCGCGGACGCCGCAGAAGACGCTCTGTCGAACTGATCTCTGCTGGTAGCTGCTTTCCGGCGATGCCGTTCTGCCGCTTCCAGAGCTTTTCGGGACGCTTCGACATCATCGGCACAAAGCCTGATGTCCAGCATCTCGTATTGCATTGCGTTGTCCAACGAGCCAAAATCACTCCACACGATAAATTCATCGTCCGAGTGAAGCCTTCTTAGTCTCTCGAGAAGGTCCCGCCCGTCTGTTTTAGGGATACCGAGGAAGATCCAGTACGGCCACGCTGGCTTCACCTGTACGATCTCAGAATCTTCTTCGAGCTTGACTTTGAATACCCGCAAGTGTAACAACTCTAGCTTAAGCAACCTGAGATTGAGGTCAGGGCCATAGTGTAGGGAGCTAGCCACCCTGTCGAGCCCGTCGTCACTCCCCCCTTGAAGAATCTTGAGCACATCCACCAACAAAGATTCGTAGAGGTCAGGATCCTCCGTCCATAGACGCAATACGAAGCCGAAGAGGCCATATATGTCAAACGGCGGACCAGGGTCGGCCGAAGGCCGAAGCCCTTGCACAAGATTCTTGATCGCATGCTCTCTGCGGCCCTGAGTATGCTTCCGCTTCTCGAGACGGGTAAGTAATGGTCGTGCCACTTCTGCGTACATGGAGCTGAAGCTTTTTTTCGGTCCGTCCTTGCCCGCGAACTCCACCAACAGCTGGAGCGCGAACTCCATGCTTGCAGACATATGTTTCGATGCTGGCTCATGGGGGAGAGACCGGAAGAGCGGACGGTAGGCCTCGAGGTTGAATTTATCGCCGTCCTTGTCGAACTTCTTCAGGCACTGCTCCTGGAAGTGTGCGGTATGTGCTTGGTAGACTCTGAACTGGTCTACTGCAGGCAGGTCTCCATTGGCTTGCCATCCCTCCACCAGGGCTGTAGTACAGGCAGGCACGATGATAGCATAGTACCTCAGCAGTGGCCTCCTCTCAGGATTCTTCAGCGCTGATTCCGGGAAGAAGTCAGAAGCCAGAGCCTTCACAAGCTCCGTCATGCATCGCTGGCGCAGCTCAAGATGCGCTCGCCTTGTGGCAATCGCAGCGAGCCTCCTGCACAACTGAGCAACGTCTCGAACCGAGAGCTTCGTCATGAGCTGCAGCAGACCAGCGGGACCACCAGCAGTCTTCCATATGTGAGGGAAGTCGTTGGAGTTGAAGCTCCGGCAGAACCTTCTGATGGCTGTTCGTCGTACCATGCGCGAGTGCTCGTATTGAATGGCTTCCAGAAGCTGCTCAGTGTCTGCAAAGCCATGAATCCAAATCGTGGCGACTCGAGGTGAGATGGCTTCCGAGTAAATGCTGTCGAGTAGATGTTTAAAGATCACCCGTCCATCCAGTCCCGTGAGTAGTCGCTGGAAGTACTCAGTAAGCTCTGGTCCAGTGCTATTGCGTAGCAGTCCATTATCGATAGTCGACGCCATATCGCCGGGCACCTGCTGACCGGCAGCTTTCCAGTCGCCAGTATGTGGATCTCGAGAGAGTCTTTCGATATGAGCCTAGCTTCTCAAACAGTAGGATTACAACTCTTTAATATAGGTCTGAAGCAAAAACTGTTGCCTCATCAATCATCCTTCGCCGCCATCACGCGGTCTCCTAATCCGCACATCGGTAAGTTACAAAGCACGTGCTTCCATCAAGGCGCGACATTTTCAACGCCGCAACGCTACATATAGCGTCTGTCCGGTCGATCGCAAACCCTTCCAACAAGGCACTAATTTTATTAAGTGCTGAGTAGTGGTGGGTCAGAAGGTTGGCCAACAACCCAAGGATGAGCGGTGACTAGGGCAGACGGCCTTGGCAGAACGAGATGGAGTCACGAATCGAAAGCTAAAGGCTTGGATACGACAATATAGGTAGGTTTCTCTCAAGCCATGATGCGACGGGTATCTCAGGATCCCCAGAAAAGCGCCAGAACCAAGCTAGGACGAGATCACCTCCCTCCTCATCCACCGCTGGTAGGACACCCCAACCTCACCCTCACCTAATTACCCCCCACCTCTCCACATCCCCCGTACACTCCTCCTCCAAAATCCGACTCCCTCCAAAAACCCCACTATCCACCCTCCTCCCACCCCCATTCCCGCTATGCTCCGCCCAGATCTCATGAAACTTAATACTCGCATCGCTCGTCGCCACCACCAAACACCCCTCCTCCCTGCTCCGCTTCCCATACCACGGCCTACCCTCCGCATCAGTCTTCCGACCCGTGTCGCCACCTCGAGCGCCATCTTGACGTTTGCTAGTGCCAGGACTACGGGGGTACGCCACGCCGAAGAGCGCGCGCTCCTCGCTCCACCACGGGATCCGCACGACCATGTTGCAGCTTGGCCACGCGAAGACGGCGACGCGGTAAGGGTGTTCCGGCTGCGCGAAGCCGAAGGTGCCTGCGATTTCTTTGCGTTTCTCGGACCAGACGAGGGAGGTGACTTGGGCGTGGCAGTCGATTGTTGCGAGCTTGGAGCCGGAGAGGGTGTGGAAGAAATGGATGCAGCGGTCGTTGCTTCCGCCTCCAGCGGCGAGTAAGGTGGATTGCCAGGGTGCGAAGGCCATGGCTTTGACTGCAGCGTTGAGTTCGAAGATGTGTCGTTCGTGGCCTGGCGTTATGGCGAGGACGGCGTCTTGTCCAGTAACGGTGTCAGGGTTCCTAGCTCGCACACGGACTGCGGTGGCTGTGGTCGCTCTACGAGACGCCGGCGGCTGTAGCACTTTCTTGCTCTCGAAGAGGAAGAGCTGGTTGTCGTTGCCGCCCGTGGCGAAGTATTGGCCGTCGCAGCTCCAAGCGATACCACAGACTTGTTGTGAGTGGCATTCGATCCTCGCTAGTAAAGTCATGCTTCCGTGCCAGTCGAAGAGGTCTCTCTGGTCTTGGGCAGGCCATTCGACGGAGTAGCAGTACACGTAGCCTACTTCATCTCCGACGAGAAGTTCTTCGGTCATGACTGTGGCGTTCGAGTTTCGAAGTGAAGGTCGACGGACTGTGTCTGGACGGAACGCTAAGCAGGATATAGGTGAAGGCTGTTCGCTGTCGAATCTAGGTTCGCGATCAAGAGGACTCCAAAGCGTGATGCGGCCATCTGCGCGGCCAATTGCGAGGATAGCACTTCCGCCCGCCTGCGAGCTGAAAGATACCGAAGTGACGTGCGAGCTCCCGGCTGGCGCAGTCAAGGAGTCTGGCATGCCGGAAGATCGCTTTTCGGACCAAAGGTAGACGTGCGGGCCAAGGCCAACGGCTAGGCAATGCACTGTAGGTGAGTAGGAAAGTAGGGAGCAGTAGTAGTCATCTCGTAGCGCAGGTGCGTCAAGTACTGCGGCAAACGTTAAAAGGTGCTCAATGATGCAGATCTCCATAACATACCTCGAAACGGAATGACAGGAACATCTTTAACTTTCTTCGCCTTGCTCTTGGTCGCTACAACACGACCGGTTAGCTTGAACGACAACGGCATTTGGAAACAGTCTCACGTACGTGTCATGACGCCTGCTTGTTGCCATATTCCATCCTTCCAGACTCGGCTCTTGCAATTTGGCGAAGGCTCGCTTCCGCTGTGCGAAGCAGGTGTAGTAGGAGAGCTTTGCACCATCATTTTCGCGTTCTGATCGATGTCCATAGCCAATGCGAGCCTCTTCGAATGCGTAACCTCGTCCTCGGTCATGGCGTTCTTCCGGATGAAGTCCGCAGTGTAGTGCGGAGCATTCGTCCCGCTCGTAATCCTTCCACCTCTCCCGTTGGTAATGCTCGCCACTCCTTCGGTCACCAGCGCTCCTCCGACAGTCCAGACAGTGCCAAGACTCGGTGCTCGGACGGGAGGCGCAGAAGCATCAGTCACTCTAGTCGCCGTGCCCACTGGATGAGGCGGTGGTGCAGGGCTGCGGATCGTGGCGTACTGCTCGGCCATCCTCAGACTTCGTGCTGGTACTGGGCCAAATGGATCTGGTTCCACAGTGGCCCTCCACGGTTTCGCTCGTTGCTTCGTCAGTAACAGCGACTGCTTGGTTGGCGTTCCCGCACGACTGGGTATGAAGCGATCTGGAGTCTGAGTGCCTCCAGTCATCAAACGCTTCTGTCGAGGGGTTGCGTTGCGCTCGCAATGTCCAAGTAAGACGCTGGGATACCTGGACTGTCTCCGCATCGAGGTAGAAACGTCTCTACCTGGATGACGAGGAAAAGGAAAGGCTGCAGCACCTTTGCCGAAGCTAGGTGCGACCAGTGGCGTGAAGTCGTCAGTGCCGATCTGTGAAGATGTCACTTTCCTATGCTGCGGCGCTGTTTCTCCCATGTTGTTGTCGCAAACGCTTGATGTGTGCCCATGCACGCGGGACGCGCTGTCGAAGAAGACGTCATCGCTGGCCTCTGTAGATCCATCGACTTCAAAGAATATCACTTCGTCCTCGCTTTCATCGTCTGGAGAGCATTGCCGGTCGGCAAGTAGTGAGAGTTCGTTCGCATCATCATCGTCCGGACCATCCAGCTGCACCAAGCTGTTCACGAACGCACCAAATCGACATGTACTCGGCCTGCCCTTTGTAGGAGACCGGCTGGGACTGGTCATCGGCGTCGCGTGCGAAGCAGCAAGACTCGAAGTAACGCTTTGTGGCGACATCGGCGGACTGTCATCACTCGATTCAGGAGATCGTGTGGCAGGACTTGCTGCGTCTGACCGCCGCTTCTCTGGCACGTACGTTGACTCGGTTTTGAGTGACAGGTTTTGCGCCTGTACGCGCAAGGCTCGTGTTTGAGGCGGCTGGCGATGGTCTGGTGTAGTTGTGTATGCAGACGACGGAGTTATTTGGGGAACTGTATACGGAGACAACGGGAGGTCCGTACTGTGTGTGCATTCGACGGGTTCCCATTCCTTCGTATGTGGCGTACTGCCAGCCATACTGTGCCTCTGTAACTGGTTGGTCCGGTGTGATCTGTGGTGGTGGCCACAGTTGGACTCCACAGCGCAGGCATCGTGTGACGGCTTGGTCAGTTGAGGAAGCGTAGGACGCAAGCGACACTGTTGATCGGAGAGGGTCTCCAGATGGGACTTGGGCCGGCTGCAGGATCTCCTGAATTCGCTTCTTTTCACGTTCGCTTTGGTGTCTTCGCCTGGCGCCTTGGTCGACTCTGGCGGTATTGCCGGCATTTGATGAAGCGTAGGACGCAATCGACGCTGTTGATCGGATGGTGTCTCTAGATGGGACTTGGACTGGCTGCAGGGCTTTTCGAGCACTATTCTCTTCGTGTTTCTTTTGGCGTCTTCGGAGATCCTGTCCCAACTTGTGAGATTGTTTGATGACAGCCGCCCGGAACGCTCTGCGAGCTCGAGTAAAGGCTGACTTGCCACCCGCGGCAGTGGTAGACGCATGCTCACCTGAGTGTTGGGGAGGGGCAGAGTGCAGTCTTGCTTCAGATGGTGCATTTCCATATGGTGAGCCTGGCCGCCCTCGCACATCATCCTCGCGTCCAGATCCCGAACTTTCCGATCCTGTCTCGGAGGCCTCCACGATTCTGTCCCCCGCGTGGATGAAGCCAGTGTCATTGCTTCGGGCAGCGTTCTTGCTGCTGTTGGAGAGATCCGGTCGGTCTGCTGAGTAAGACTGAGGGGGAGGAGTCGTGGCTGGAGGGGTTCTGGCTGGCTCGGAGGGTGGTTCATGCTGGGATGAGGCGCCGAAGTCTCGTGTCTCCGTTGCTGTGAGAGCTGCGGGCCCTCGAAGATACTGTCCGGTTTGCATTTCGATAATTCGGCCTTGAACGCGGACGTAGACGGTGCGGAAACGGCGTTTTCGATCGGTGGAGCTAGGATATCCGAGTTGGAAGAAGTCGTTGCCCATACCCCGAGTCCCTGCTCAAGGTTGGTCTCGCTTGATTCCTGTTGAATTTGAGAGGGAGTCGAGTGGTGATAAGCAGGCAAAGAGACGACGACCTTCGCGGCGCCTCGAAGTATCGGAACAGGTATTGCGAGTCGCTGCCGAGGTTTTGAGGTACTCGAGTTCCAAAGATCCTCACTTCCAGCTCTATCTTGACCTTTGTGGTCAGACAGCGGCATTCTCCAGGCCAAAGCCAGGTGAGGAAGTCGCTGTTGATCTGCTGGAATTGGGTCCAAAGTCCAGCATCCGGGAATAGAGTCACCGAGACTCTACTGCTCCAGCATCGTCAAGACTGCTGAGGTGTGACCTGTTGCCGAGACCGCTGAGTTTGAAGCTTGATGCTTCAAATAACTGGTTGCTGTGTGGTTGTTGCTATACCACACCAATGACCAGCTGCTCGTTAGTAATACCGCTCACTGGTTAGCAAACATGAGCAAAGTGCCCGAATGCACGAGCAAGTGAAGTAGAACAGAGTGAAGTCGTTCATTATGAGTGAAGTTGAAGGAGGTTATGCTGGTACTTGACCCGCGCCTTCTCCAGATGGAGCGGATGTTGCTGCCTTTCATCAATCATCTTGACATCCATCTTACGCGGACTCGGGCTTAGCCGACGACACGGTCTGGGTGATGGCAAGGACATCGTGAATACGTTGATGTTGATGGAAAGGACAACAGGTTGAAGCACGAGGCAAGATGAGCCATGGCGTACCCCGCGTCGGTGGAGAAGGAGAAGGAGGAGTCGCGTCTTCCCAGGACAAGATCAAGGCGAGGATCAAGGCATACAAGGAGCTCGAGAAGGATGTAACAGACAGAGTGAGTATACCATGATTCCCTTACTACCACCACACTAACACGTGACAGATAAAGAACGAAGACTACTCCAACACCACCTTCCAACTCACCTCGACCCTCCTCTCGCAAAACCCGGAATACTACACCATCTGGAACCACCGCCGCCTCCTCCTCCAACACGTCTTTGCCCGCGAGTTCTCCACCTCCTCACCAGATAACCCTACCGCCGAGGGTACCCTCTCCACGTCAGATGACCATGCCGACACCACCGCCGCCCAAAAAGCAGGCCTCTCCCCCTCCCAACACGAAATCTCCCTCCTCATCTCCGAAGACCTCTCGTCCCTCCTCCCCCTCCTAAAACAATACCCCAAATGCTACTGGATCTGGAACCACCGCTCATGGCTTTTGACCAAAGCCACAACCCACCTCCCCGCTGCGTCAGCAATAAAGTTCTGGCAGGGGGAGTTGGCGCTGGTGGGCAAGATGCTGGCGCTTGATAGCCGCAATTTCCATGGGTGGGGGTATCGGCGGACTGTTGTTGAGGCGATTGAACGGCTGGGTGATATCAGTATGGCCGAGAAGGAGTTTGAATACACGACCAAGATGATTAAGACGAATTTGAGTAACTTCTCGGCGTGGCATTATCGGAGTCAACTCATCCCTCGTCTTCTTAACGAGAGAAACGCTAGACGCGAAGCCCGCGCGAAGTTCTTGGATGGGGAGTTCGAGCTCATAACCTCAGCCCTCTACACGGACCCCTATGATCAGAGCCTGTGGTTCTACCACCAGTTCCTTATGGCCACGCTCGACACCACCAACCCACAGGCGGGCATCATCCTCTCGCCCTGCACAAACTCGGATCGGAAAATGTATCTGGAGCAGGAAGTAACCAGTGTGCGAGAAATGCTGGATGGTGCCGAGGATTGCAAGTACATTTACCAAGCTCTGCTTGAGTACGCGAGGCGGTGGAGGGATCTTGGAGGCGAGGTGGAGAAGACGGACATGAAGGAGTGGTTGGGGGAGTTACGGAAACTGGATCCGTTACGAGAGGGGAGATGGAGAGATCTGGAGAAGGTGTTGGGGTTGGAAGTAGTGTAAAGTGTGGTTCGTCTCATGATACAGCTGAGCAAAGTAGTAATGAAGCGCCGCGCACGGCTGGGCATTACTATTACACGTTCTCGTCTCCGCTTCCGCAATCATCTTTGGTGCCTGCCTCGTAAAGGCTGCCTTTCGCTCGCCAAACACGCTCCATCCATACAGTTCAATCATAAAAATCCCACCCCACCCCACCCCATCCCATCCTACCCCTTCACAGCACAAAAACTATACCCCATCAACTCCTCCGCCGTCGGCCTCTTCTCATGCTCAATCTCAAACGTCCGCCTCAAAAACTCCTTGGCCTCCTCACTCGCCACCTCCGGCAAATCCGGCCTCGCATTATCGCTCCCCCCGGCCCCACTGCCCCCGATCTTGAAAATCGCCTGCAGTTGCGTGCAGTTGGGGTGCGGATGGCTGCCGGTAAACATCTCCACGATCAAACACCCCAAACTCCAAATATCCGCTTTCTTGGTGTAAGCAGTCTGGCGGACCACTTCGGGAGCCATCCAGAAGACTGATCCCTGGAGCGAGACGCGCGGACCACCGCGTCGCATGGGCGGGTTCTGCGGGTGGAGTAAAGTGGAGGCTTCGACGCGCTTGGAGATGCCGAAGTCGGAGATTTTTACGGTGCCTTTGTTGTCGACTAGGATGTTTGCGCCTTTGATGTCGCGGTGGATGATGCCTTTGGAGTGGAGGTAGTTGAGGCCCTGAAGGATTTGGCGGACGAAGTTGGCGATGAGAGTTTCGCCGAGGGAGCCGTAATTGACGAGCATAGTGGCCACGGACCCGCCGGCGACGTACTCGAGGAAAATGTTCAGGTGCGTTTCATCGCTGTTGGAGCCGAGGTAGGACACGATGTTGGGATGCTTCATATCCCGCAAGAGCGTGATTTCGTGTTTGAGCGCTTCGATCATGACGTTCTTCTTCGTGTCCATGGCGGTGCCGGAGGGCATCTCGACTTGTTTCACGGCCATGAGCTCGGCGGTCACGGCATGGAGGGCGAGGAAGACGGTGCCGAAGGAGCCTTGCCCGATCATGGCGCCTTTCATGTACTTCACGTCGTCCCAGTTGTTGGTTTCGAGGTGTTCCATGAGCTCTTCGTCGGGTTCCTCGCCGTCTTCTGCGATGAAGCGAGAGAGGCGGGAGTTGAGGCTGCTGCCGTCGGCGAGGGTGCCGGCGGGGCTGCTGTGGTTGTCGTCGAAGTAGGATTGCATGGAGGTGTTGCCGTCGGGGTCGGTGACGGAGACGGGTTTGCTGATTACGGTGTCGGAGCCGCTGTCGGCGTCGAAGGAGACGTAGCTTTTCCTGTCTGGTTCTAGAGGTGACTCTTCATCCAGTGGCTCCAGCACGCTGCTCGTTACGGATTCTCGGTATGAGTCTGGTCGTCCAAGACGCATCAAGCTGAGTGGTCGTAGTCCCGATGGCCGTCCTTGGTTACCAGTGTCTTTTAACCACTGATCTGCTATCGAAGGCAGTGGAGGTGCATCTTTGAGACTGTCCGCTATGCTGATGCTGCTGACCGTGCTCAGTCGTGACACGGCCCGACTTATCCTTCGACTTCTCCGTATCGACATTCGTACAGTCCTGTCCATCTCCTCTTTATTGACCTCCGGGAAGTAAGAAGTCAAGTCCTGTGTGATCAGTTCTGTTGGAGGTCTAGCTCCGTAGAAGTCTTTCAGTTTTCTTGCTCGTGCTGAAGCTGTCGATGCCTGACTCGCGTTTCGTGATATTGATGATGCCTGAGAAGCGAAGTAGTTCTCTCGATCCATCTGGCTTGCTGGTGACATTGGATAGCTGACCGCTGCCAATGGCTCACCAGTGAGCTTCTCGATCTTCAGTTGACTCCTGCTCTTGTTTGGCAGTAGGACTTCGATCGCAGGTGGTTCAGGTAATTGCTGTTCCGCCAGTCGTGCAGCAGTCCGTAGCTGCTCGCCCTCTGGCTCTCCAGCATGAATCTTTCGTAAAATCAGCCGTCCACGTTCACCCCTCACACCATCGTTGCACAGCTTGATGAGCTCAGCTTCACCCAGACGACGACAAAACGATGGGTTTGGATCTGTGCCGTCCAGAACGTAGAAGCAGTACGACCGGAAGTGGTTCTCGTTCAAGGCACCTTTCCGCAATGTCAACCGTATGATATCTTCAGCTGTTCGGAACCCGTCAATATTGATAGCTGACGCTCTTCCGGTTTCGTAGACGACCCTGATCAGAGGCTTGTCTGAAGGTAGAGCGCCTACAAGATTGCTGGCGTTCAGCCCATCGATAGAAGGCATTGACTTGACGTGTCCACCAAATCGAGCTGTTTGTGGTGTGTCCAGAGGACTTGGCCGGCCATTGTAGCGAGCAGTATTCGACTGTCCGAAGTAGCTTGCACTCTGCTCCTTTCGTGAGCTCTCCATCGGACTTGGTGCACCTGGACCCCTTCTCGTGCCGACATTTCGATTCTCTTGGTCAATCATGGGCGAGCTGGGCCGTGATGAAGGCTTGCCGAGCATATGCGATACATTCTTGATTTCTGAGCCTCCAAGTTGACGTGACATCCGCTTGTCGCCACGAGAAGTGTTCGGCCTCGCAGAATGCAGAGTCCGAGGCGAGCCGGATGAAGGAGATGTCATTGTCGTATTGCCGTCGAGCGCTGCTAACGAGTGCTGGACCTGCATGTCAGTCTCGTGAAACCTTACATCCATACCGTCTCGACTCACGCGGTTGATGTTCCTCTTGCTCGTCCTTTTATACACATTACTCCTAAACACCTTTGCCTGAGCACCAATCCGTACACGATCTCCAATCTTCTTGATCCCCATTTCCTTCAGCGTCGCCTGATCTATATCCATCAAGTTCTCGCCGTTGATGTTGTTGCGCCTGAATATCTCCACATATTGCCCGCAATTGATACTCCGTAGCCAGTCGCACACCCGTGCCTCGTCCCAGTCCTGCACGCCATCCCGAGGATCCGCGAACGACTCTGAGAACTCCGACTCGGTAGGCGAGGTGAAGACATTCGGGTGTCCGTTGATGCCGTTGTTTGGCAGGCGGTAGAGACTGGCAGACATGGTGCCCGGATGTGCTGATGCCGGGTACGGTGCCCGTGAAGCGAGTGTGGTCATGATGTCGTCGTCCGGGGGGAGAGAAAGAAGTGGGTGGTGTTCTTGGGCACCTCAAAGGCCAGCCCGCCGGCAACAAAGAACACGGTACGGCACGCTCAAAGATCCAGATGCGTTGTCACAGGGCCATGCTCCCCAAACACGTCTCGGTTTGCTCTTCACCACAGGAGCCTCCCCTCGTCGTGTATCAGTATTCACGAGCACTGCTGGCGGCTAGTCGCGCATGCCACGTCCCGTAACACCCTCGCTCGAGACCCGCCGCAGTATGGGTATTGAAAGTGTCGGAAGAGGCAGGGTGTTTGCTGTGAGAAGGGGCGACCGTCGAGACAGGTGTGGGAGCAAGCGAAGATAGTCAGAGCGGTCTTCCGCCCAATTGTCCTGAAACACTAGCTGAAGCAGACCAGGTCCATCTCCCCAAGCCCTCATTCGCTTCTGATTGGCCAGGGCGTCCCCTACAGCACCTTCTGCGGCAGGAACTCTATTTCCTAAATACCATCTCACGCGACACATGGAAGAGGCGTGGAAATGGCATACAACGTCGCTTGCCTCATGTGCAAATGCATGAATATTCATAGATTTGACCATTCTCCAAACCGCATCTTCCGACCCTCGCCAGCTCCACCAGTTTAGGATGCCAAGGATTGCATCGCATGCATCTATAAATTCCTGAGACAGCCGCCAGACGTTCACGATTCCTAGACTACTTAAAGACGCCGGTGCCGAGACCGCGAAAGCGAACTCCCCGCCTTCAAACGTCCTCCTACGACGATACTTATACGAAAGTACAAGTACTGTGCGACACGCCCACCGGTGTCGCTCTTGGCTTCTCACCGGAGCATCATCAGCACGCGGTGCGAAGGGCACTTTTCGACCGCAGGCTGACGGCACAGCGCGGCCGCACCAATGAGGCGAAGCCTGGGAACGAGGTTTCGGTTTCTGATGGTTGCACGTTTCGCATCGCAGCCTGGAAGAACGTAGAAGTCGCACCGCGGAGCAGATTGTTCTGTTACGCCCCGTCCCACTCACACTCGCGTGGATGATCATTCGAGCCCACTGGCGAGCTCGGAACAGCTCGAGATTCCGGTGTATTGGAAGCTCCATGGCAAGGCTACGAGATATGGTGTGGTGCTTGTGATTACCGATGAGCCCCGAACGCGATGTGTTTTCACCACGTTGCTTTTCATGTGGCACATGGGTTCTGTAAATTGTTCGACGTCCACACCCTCGTTTGCATGTGCCGCAACAATGCCAATGCCCACCTACGCCAGCATCGGGGCGTGGGAAGGGTTTGAGGAAAGCGATCGGCGGCTGGTGGAAGGCTGTGAAGGCACATGTATAGAAGTCCTCATCCGCTCGCCTTGACGAATGACCAAGTTTTCGATTCTTCTGATTTCATTTTTCCACAATCTACTGTTCTAAAATTGCGCCGAGCAGATCTCATTAAAGCAATATTGCTGTCTGCGAACCATATACCAAGAAGAAGGCAACGGACTTTTTGGGTTTAGCGCTGCAGTGACGTAGGCAACCAGCCTTCGAGCCTTCCTGCCGTGTTCCATCATCACCGGGCTCTGCACCACGACGGCGCCGTCCACTTGCACCTTGCTGTCGTCAGGTTACCAGCGATCCTTGTGCGACAAACAGTCAGCATTCATTAACCGGCAGCCTGCTCTGGACATTTAGCATTCGTCAACGGAAACGTCCCCTCCCGCCGCTCCCACTACTGCAGCTACTCCAACTGACAGCACAAGCGCCCTCGAATAAGCATTGGTTCGACGTCACCAATAGCGATCGGCTTACCGACATTTTGTTTCAATTCTTGACGGCAGAGAAGGCAACTACTCTTCACAGCTTTGCAGCTGGCGCATGGCGCACACATGGTGACCAGAATGGCTTCAGAAGGAATGCGCGCGCCGTCGCCTCCGTTGCCGCCAGATCCAACCCGAACATCGTTCACGTTCACAGGATCAAGGCCTCAGCCACCGCTGGCCGGTCAACAGGCGCATTACCAGTCATCTTCGGCGACACCTTCGACCTCGCAGGCCCAGGTCCAGGCTGCCCTCGAGCGAGTGGACTCACTACGATCTCCACCACTCTCCGTCAACTCGCCCGTCCTGCAGCAGCAGCGGCAGCCAATCACGAATGCCGTCAACGATGCAGCCAATAATGTCTTCGAGCATTCGCCGGTAACGAATCAGCTGGATCCCGAATACATCAAACAACTTACTGCGGATGTGACGGCGGAGGTAACAAGAAAAGTACTGCAGGAGCTTCAATCGACCGGCGCGGCCCCAACACCCACCGCGCATGCGCCGCAGCCATTCTTTCCTCCCCCGCCGTCTCCATTTCACACACGAGAGCAGCGATCACCACGATCACCACCACAAGAGGCTACCGACTATCATGCGGCGCAATTCACCCCACCGACCCCAGACCGAGTGCCCGGTTCGCAGGAGGAGCGAGCATACATGTCGTCGTCGCCAGGCCCACCAGCCTCCGATGTTGGGAGCACCTTCAGCCGCGAGAGTTGGGAGAGCACACGGAGCTACGAGAGTGAGAACACACCAAGGCCATATGTAACGGATATCAATGGTGGCAGGGCAACACGGAGTAGTAATGTGAGGAGAAGAGAAAGCAACACTCCTGCTGAGCCAGACTTCCGAAGCAGACAAGAAAGTTGCTCGGAAGAGTCACGGGAGAGGAATCGTCAAAACAGCCGCGAGTCGCAAGCCTCGTACGATGGTGCACCTGGGTCTCGAGCGCGGCCGGTACGAGTGCCAGATGTGGAGGAGACGCCAATAGAGAAGATCTGGCAACCACTGTTCGACAATGGGCACCCGACACCGCGGCTCGGTCAGTTTTTGCGAGGTCTGGCTACGCATATCATTGACGACTATGAGCCGAAGGGCAGTCTGGTTGTGACGCCGGCCAAGATGTTACGATTCTTCAACGAGACAAAGATTGTGAACGAGATCTACCCGTGGGACATGATATTTGGAGGAAAGCTGTCAATGACCTCGGTGTCAACTATGTTTCAAAAACTACTCTGCCAGCATCACCTTGTCCAGGAACGACACGATGCTCCACCAACGGTACCAGGTCTAACTCCCCGCGGCTTCGACTGGTTTATGACCTGTCTCATCCAGGCCCACCCCGATAGTGAGTATGAGCGCATCGCCAAAGCAGTGAGAGACATGCCAATCTCGAACGGCGACGACAAGTCCGAACGCTTTCCCAAAGAGCTGTCGAGGCGACTCTTCCCTCCCGTGGCAAATATCCAGGCGCAACAGAGGTTGTTCTCAAGTCTGTCCCACGACCCACGTGTGCTTAGCGCACTGAAGGGTACTTCTGCTATGCCGCCGCCTCCTCCGTCGGGACCTCCGAACCCGTCGTTCGGCGAGCGGGAGCGGATGCCATATGGATCTTCTCAGCAATCAAACACCGTCGACGATGACGATCTCGCTGGTCCACCACCTGTGAACATTGAGCGCGAACGAAAACCATATACAGCCCCGCAAGGTACTGGCAGAACGTACGGCTCAGATGACAGTCGGCCGCCCCCAAACTCATCCCGACCCGAGGGACCATCTCGAAGCAGAAGTACTCGGACCAAGTCAAGCGCCCCACCACAAGCATCGTACAATAACAGCGGACCCAGCGATCCGATGAACATCCCTTCGCGAGCGCACCGCATGTCCACGCCTGGCATGCCACCACAGAACGGCAATAGCAACGGACAATACTCGAAGTCGCGACGCGCCTCACCCCCGTCGCAGAATCCGTATACGCGCAGCGAACCTGGCTTTGCAGATGCGTCAAAACCACAGAACACTTCGAGCCAGCGGCCCTCCAGAGAATATCCCGAGGACGACGAAGAGAAACTCCGGCGCTACCGCAGCCGCTCCCGCGTCGACCGCAACAGCCTGTCGACCGGTAACCCACCCGACGATGACCCTCGCGGCTATCCCATCCCTGGCCGCTCCGTTCCCGTCAACAACGGCATTTTCGAGTACGGCAGCAGCGCGAACCAAGGTGGTGGACCACCGCTCGGCACCAGCGTCCCAGGCTCTAGCTACCTCAATCGCCGGCCACCCATGAACCCCAACGGGACTGAGGACCGGCGGAGAAGTACGTACAACCCTCCCACCACTGCTTACGGAGAAGGCGGGTCAGATGGCTACGGCAGTTACTCGAATACGAATTCTGGATACGCTCCACCGCAGGCGCAGTACGGGTCGTCGTCGCAGCACTAGAAGTGTCGCGAGACTATCGACGGTGCGTCCAGCGGTGAGGATGATGATCGGGAGAAGCGCAGAGGACGGAGTCGGTCACAGCGACGGAGCTCGCGGGCGTCGACACCCAGACGCAGGGAGCCGTCCTCGGGAAGGGGCAGAGAGCCGTCTTCGGGTGTTGGGGGTTGTGCTTCGTCTTGAGGACGATTGGTTTCTTGTTGATGCTTTTTTCGACCAAAAGGCTGCTGAGGAGGAAGACATGGGAGGAGGACGTGGATTCGGTTTGCACGATACATATGAGTTACGGCAGGCTATTGATGATTGTGGGTGTGCTGATCAGTTTACAAGACTGGGATGGTACGGGCAGAGGGAGTGCAAAGCTCCTGGCTCGTGAGAGATGGGCTTTTGATTCGTGTTGATTTTTGATTCTGATGTTTTGGATAGCTGAGATACCCTTTCGTTGACGCGCGAACGATTTCGAGCATATGCTTGTTTTCCCTTTCCCGACTGTGTCTTAGGCCTTCAACGTTCTTGTCTAGCGGTATCGTATCGCATCTCACTGGCCGTCGAAGACAACATACTAGTGCTTCTTTGATCATACAGTATTGTGGTCGATGGCCTCTGAAGAGCTTGTGGTCAGCTGCGTGTTTCTGCCGAGGAGACAGAGAACGTACCTTAGATCTGCAGCAAATCAATTGGTTATAGGAGCGACGGCGCTAGCGTACGCTCAATCTTCGGACTTCTATCGCTGGACTTCTATCGCTGGACTTCTATCGCTGAACTTCTATCCCCAAAATCGAACGTACGTTAGCGTCATCGTACGCAGAACCAATCACGACCAGACTGTTGCTTCGAGCGGTCCTAGGTCCCAGTCCCGATGGTGGTCCCTTTTCACGCTTGTTGCAGTCGCAGTTGCAGTCGTAGTCGCAGCCGTACAATCGTACAATCGTAGATGATCTGATTGTTATTGGCCGAACCATGAGCACGCTAGCTTGTGTTCAAATTTCCTCGGGTGCACCACAAGTGGTACAATGACTGCCCCAAGTGCTCCAAGTAGGCCTCCAAGTGCCTTAAGACGCGTGCTTGGTGTGCAAGGTCACGTTCGGGCGGTCTCCCTTTCTGAATCGAGAGCACTCGTTCCCCACGGGACAAGATTGTCACGCAACCTGTACACGTGCTACATCTGCAGCTCCTCGAATCCTTGGTGCACGCAGAACATCTCGACATGCCCGACTTCTCAGCGATGAGCCCTAGCTTAATTAGTCCGAGGGCGGCGTGCCTGGAGCAAGCAGTTTCAGCCTCTCTTCAGCTCGAAGTCGACAACAAGAGCTCCTGTTGCTGCAGATGTGTGTCTGTTCAGTAATGCGGACAGCAAGCTCGTGTTCGCGCCTTGGAAGTTTACTCGTCCCGACAAATCGTCCTGCTGCGAAGTGAACGCCACCGAACACCCACGAGCTGAGGCTAATGCCCTCGCCGCATGCTACGTTGTTGCATGCGGAGATACTGTGATCCGGAAGTCAAACCCATGGAGCGCGTGGCCCTTCTTTTCAACAGACTAGATCAAGGTCCAACTCGAGGTGAGGTCGCTTCTACCAAGAGGTGAAGTCGGTACTGGGCACCCGATGTGGAATCAGGACAGCGAAGACTAAAAGAGGCTCAAAAATAAGCGTCGCTAGACTCGCTGTTGTGGCTTGCTAGCCTGGGTCTACCCCTGTCGAGTCGAGCCTACACGCCTATCCGACTTCGCCACGATCCTTCTTAAAGAACTACCACAGCGTCTTATACGGTATCTTTTTCTTGGCCATGGCTGTTTCTTGCCCTTGCGTACTACTCACCTACCGCACAGCCCAGCGGTCATCCAGCTTAGGATCTTCAGCACCTAGCTCACGATACTCCTTGAGCGGTGGCCTGTGGCCGCAGCTGGTTGGAGCGAAGTTGCTGTCATCCCCATCGAAGCACGTTACAACCGGCCACAGGGTCATATCAACAACACTAGCCACCAAGACTGAGCCTCGTCAGCAGCGTATGACACTAGGCGTTTAAGCATACCTCGTTCCCGGAAAGTGGCTGTCCTTCGACATGGCCCCGTTGGCCATAACACATGTAGTGCTCTACCAACACATCAGCCCTACGGCCTTTCCTTAGCCTTGAAATAGTGTTTCGTCAATGCCGATGTCTTTCTGACGCTTGCGGGGAGCTAAGTGGTTTTCCATCTATCTTCATTGGCCAGCTAAGCATTGACAGATCTATGTCACTCTCGTATCGTCATCTTTCTATCAAGTGTTACATCGCAGCAATAACGGCTTTTTGGAAGTCCAACGCCGTGTCGAAGCCGTGCACCTTGAGCCCGAGTGTGGAAGGAGCCAATGCCTCTCCAACTGGTGTAGATCGGGGCCGGAAGCCAATCCCGGCAGAGCACCATAACCCTCGACGGGTATATAGCATCCAGCTCGTACGCGATCTCATAACCCTTGGAGATCTCCGTGCTTGTTCAGAACTCAAATCGCGTTGGCTAAAGTCAGAGTGCTTGAGACAGGTACCCTACTGACTAATTCAATCGAGTGCATGCAATGCGTCGAACATCACGGACGCCTTCCTCCAACACCAGTCCTCGCTCCACGTCAGAGGAGAGCTCGGCATCACCATCACCCGTTCGAGTTGTTGGTGACTCTTGGCAACAGCTCGATAGCGTCAGGAATGCAACTTACCCAAGCCAGACGGAGGCTCAATCAGGTCTGCGTATCCCCATCCTTCGGCCACCCACGTACCTTCGTGATCCTTCGACACGGAAGACTGTTGTCCGCTGACAGCTAGTCTAGTATACGTCTCACCTTATCCTCCTCTACCATCATGTGGCCCCCAGGGACCAACCTTGGCGAGCACAGCTGCCTCGTCGATGCAGGTGATCCCACCGTTGGCACTAGTATCCTTGGCTACCCCAACTGTGGCTGGCCGAGACAACATTGAAGAGGTATGTGATTATACCATTGGTAACGTGCCTCTTCGAACAACGATCCAACATCCCTCGTTTGATGAGATGTTCGACGGAGGCACTGTTACTCAAGTAGGTCATCCTTCCTGCGATACTTATACTCTCTCTTCCTCATCATACTTCCTGTCATTCTTCCTTATACCTTCAACAACACACCACCCTCCAACATACCAACAGAAAAGACATCGTTGTGTCAAGCCGCAATGGCTCCAGCTAATCGCCCCGACCCACAGGCTCAGAAGCGAGGACTTATCAGTGCCTTGAACGAACATCGCGTCAACACCATCGGAGAACTACGGCGAGTAGAGCGGGTCTTTGCTACACTTGGATCGTCTGATGTTACTCAACCAATGACGGCTGCATGTAAGTTGCTTTGGCCGGGACGCTGTCGAGCTCTAGCCAACCTCACAAGGGGTGCACTACGTCAACTCGAACAGCCTCCTTTCAGAGCTCAGATGTATCACACGCAACTACCCGTTCAGGTAATAAGCCACTAGCCTCTACCGGAAGCTTACACTGACCCACTTTCCAGCTCTGAATGCCTCGAAGAAGCCAAGCGAAGAGTCCACCAAGACCCGGCCTCGAACCGATCCTGGAACTACTGCTGGCTCGTACTTGCGAAAGTTCAAAACGACACTTTGATCCAAACTTTTGCCCGAGTGCAGGCGTCCAGGCCGGAGATGTGGGGTGGACGCAACCCACCCGCGGAGGCTGTCCAGCAGTTGACAGATGCCTTCTGTGAAGAGTGGACTTCTGCGCTGGCGCAGCTGTTACGGTATTGGGAGGCGCCTCCGACGAGATGAGGATGCCGCTATGACTTTTTCTTGCTTTCTTGTTCGAGTATCGCATGGAAGACTTGCATTTGAGGATTAGCGATGGCGCGGATGGTCTTCCTGTTGGCAAAGATGGTACCAGGAAGTAGGAACATCACGATGTAATGTGTGGAGACTTTGGACGCTCGCTACGGCATAATGTACGATCAATTATCTTTTCGGAATCTCTTCGCAATTTCTACTTTCGTTCGGACTTTGAGCAATTGACATTGCCTGTCTACTTACAACGTCACATCAGCAGAACAACTACTTGTGCAACAGCACGACAATACACCGGGTACTGGCTGTTCTCCCCGGACCACTGCTCGGCCGAATTTTCGCAGACAACCCGGACGGCTACGGACTCGACTCCAGATTCAAGGAGCCGTTAAACGAAACAGATAATAAAGACAAACTATTGGCCCAGAGATCCGAGTCATGTGCAGAGTGCGCTGAAGCCCCAACTAGGGTTGGGTGCTGTACGAAGGAACGAACTTGGCAACGTCGCCAATGCAGCGTCAAGATGCACATATAACTGCTGGGTGCTTGACTTGCGCTGGTTCAACAAATCTACAATCATACAACTTAGCAGCTACAGGACATCAAACGTGCTTCTCAGCTGGTCGACCAACGACCTGCCTGTATCAACGCGATGACTACACAAATGACATCCATGGCCAACGACATCGCAACCCGTTTCTGGCTCGCAGCAACGACAAGCCACACAATCACCGTCTCACTGGCCACCCTCGGCGGACTCTGGGCGACCTGTCAGCTCTACCAACTCGCCTCATTCACCCACCTGAACCTCCTCCATCAAACCACAATAGGCAGATATGCAGCGCGCTCCCGAGACGGCCGCCCAACAACCTGGGCGCTCGTCACCGGCGGTTCCGATGGCATCGGTAAAGGTTTTGCCGAAGAGCTCTGCCAGCGCGGCTTCAACGTCATCCTTCACGGCCGCAACGAGAAGAAACTCGACGGCGTCAAAGCGGAGCTGGAACGACAGTGGCCGAAGAGCGAAATCAAGATCATCGTCTTTGACGCCAGCAGCGGGTTCAAGGAAGGTTCGGAGAAGCTTGAAGCTGTTGTTGGTGAGATCAAGGCTTTGAACATTACGGTCCTGATCAACAATCTTGGCGGAGGGCCATTCCCGTCGTATATGCCGCTTGGAGAACACTCGGCTGCTCGGATGCGGGAGTTTATTGATGTGAATGCGACGTTTACGACGGATATTACGCGGCTGATGATTCCTGTCCTGGCGAAACGGAGTTCGGCTCTCGTCATGACCGTTGGGAGCTTCGTGGGTGCGATAGGTGCGCCGTACGTCTCCATCTACAGCGCCGTGAAAGCGTACGGGGAGACCTTGACCAGAGCCCTGCACATCGAGATGAAAGCCGAGAAGCTCCCGATCGAAGTGATCCATCTGCAAGTCGGAATGGTGCAGACCGGAAGAGAGGCGGCGAGGAAAGTATCATTCTTGATTCCCAGCTCACGTCAGCTGGCTGCGTCCGCTTTGGCGAAGGTTGGGTGTGGATTAAGTGTGGTGACGCCGTACTGGCCGCACGCGGTACAGTTCAACGGGATGATGTCGCTGCCCGGGTGGCTGATGGAGAGAATGCTTCTGAACATGGTATCTGAGGAGAGGAAGACGGAGCAGGAGGCGCTGAAGAAGCAATAGATGCTAACGCTGTAGATCAGTAGCGCTATGGGACTATCTGTACATTACATGGCTCAAAATTGACCCTCCGTGTTTCCTTCGCCCATCGACTTGCTGCTGGAGCTGCCGGCTTGGATCGCTCCGATGATGCCGTCCATGTAGGTTGCACCGCTCCATTTCTGGTGTGTCAGGACATCGCATCCGCTCTCCTTTTCTCTTCGCTGTACGAGATCAACGTAGGCTTTCATGCCGTCGGTCTTGTACGCTCGCGCCAGTTCGTGCGTGATAGTTGCAGTGCTGTGCAGGCCTGCTAAGCTGATGAGTTGGAGCACGAAGCCATGCTTGGCCAGATCCCAGATGAAGCTCTTCAAAGCTGCATCTGTGAAACCGTGGCCCGACCAGTTGAAGGAAGGCGACAGGTTGTAGACGAGCTTCTTGCCAGGGTGAACATCGTGGATCTCTTTTGCGAAGCCGGCAGCCTTGGAAACGGAAGGGTCGCCTGTCTCGAGCCAGAGGAGGTCGGCGAAAGGCGCGAACTCGATTGCACGCTTTGTTGCGGCGTTCAAGCCGGCTTTGTAGTGGTAGAAGCCTTCTCGGGTACGAGGAGTGTCCCAGCTGAATGTGACTGGGCTGCCTGCGACATCGGCGGCCAGCTTTCGGCGCTTGTGCAGCGGCATATTCCGGTTCTTCTTTGTCTCGGAAAGGTAGGACGAGAAGTCCTTGCCAGCACTCTTGATGTGTGCTTCGGCTGCTTCGTCGAAGGTGACCATCTTGTGCTTCTTGACCCAGTCGGCTTCAAACCTGTTGATCTCGTCTGCTGTAGCGCCTTCCATCTCCATGACTTGAAGAGTCTCGGCTAACGGCTCGACGTCTTCTGTTACTCCGAGAATGTACTCATGGTCCCGTGCGTCGATAGCACTGCTGAGAAGTTTGCCACTTTCCGAATCGGTCCGAGCGATGACAAGATTCTCCGAGCCCATGGTGTCCCACTGAAAGCGTGCTGCGACAAGGCGATTGATGTGGTCGCCCATTGGAACAAGAACTTTGCCAGCCAGATGTCCACACTTTTTGCCACCATGTAATTGATCCTCGAAATGTACAGCAGCTGCACCGTTTTCCGCAAACAGCTTCGCAAGCTTCAGCACAGCACTGAGACCTCCGTGGCCAGTATCACCGTCTGCTACGATAGGCCGTAGGTAGTCGACATAGGGCGTATTCGCGCGTTGATCCGCACTCATCGCTCTCCTCTGGTCAAAGTGTTTACGGTCGTGCAGTTGTTGCGCTTTGAACAATCGCTGCACCTGGTTCGGTACTGTATTGTATGGATAGTCGCCGAAGTCCGGCGAGACTTCATTCGTGCTCGTCAGAACAGAAGAACACGCCCAGCCAGAGACGTATAGGATCTCCTGGTGTGGCGCCTGCTGTGTCATCTGGACCGGATCTATTGCACCCATCGTGTGCACTGGCTGGCCTTGACTCGCTCGCTCCTCCAGCAGGTTGAACAGCTTCCTGGCCATGAGGTTCGACGGGTAGACCTGCTGCAAGGTCCCTCGCTTGCTGACGACATCTTCAGGACTGTAGGCTCGCTTGATGCCCTTGTATCTAGGTGTTGCCCACCAGTCTTTGACTTGTTGTATTTGTTGGTTGAACACCTCATCCTCGGCTGCTCCTGGCTTTTGTGATTCGGGCAGAAGCTGAAATGCGTCGGTTGGGTGGGTTGTGGAAATTGGTGGCTCGACGGGAGAAAGCGTGCTAGACATGTGAGCTGCTCCGCTTGAGAAAGGTCGGACTATTCGTTGGGTATGCGCTGGTTTGTACAACCATCGCCGTTGCTGCCGCAATGCTCGCGTCGCTGTTCTGAACATGTTGTAGTTTGACGATGGTTTGTTTCGTTGCCGCACACACCGGGTTACCTGTCCATCTGAGAGGTATATGTATCAGCACGGTAGGTTTGTAGGGTCGAGTCACTGGTAGTCAAGCAGAAACAAAACGTTGGTCTCGTACCCGCGAATCTGGATGGTTCTTGCCGGCATCGGAAGCGACCACTTGCCTCAGGAATGACCTCGGTTGAAGGAAGGCACCGGCAACATGCTGGAGTGGAGTCGCAATGGACGGCTACTGCAGGTTTATTTTCCGACGTCAATCTTCTGAGAGCTCAAGATTTTTAGTTCTGGTGCTCGAGACTGTAAAGGTGAAGGTCGTTCCAGTGTCTCGACCAGAACCGTCGCCCCTACAGAACAGCGTCAGGTAATCGGCAATGGCACTATCAAGCCGCATAGCAACGAAGGCCTTGAGAGCCTCCAGGGTGAGCAGTTATAGATATGGGCAGTAGAGACGAATCTGACCGTGTCGATAGCTCTCGAAAGTCACACCCATCGTAACCAATGGCACACGCGCATACTCCTCCCCGTCGGAGCCGGATCTCAAGGCGACGCTCAAGGAAATCATCCCGGAGAAGCGGGAGTTGCTGAAGCAGGTCAAGGCCAAGTCAAGCACCAGCCTTGGTGAGGTCAAGATTGAGAACACTCTGGGTGGCATGCGAGGGCTGAAAGCCATGGTATGGGAGGGCTCGGTCCTGGATGCCGACGAGGGTATCCGCTTCCACGGCCGCACGATCAAGGACTGCCAGAAAGAGCTTCCGAAGGGCACCAGCGGAACCGAAATGCTACCGGAGAGCATGTTTTGGCTGCTGTTGACGGGTCAGGTACCTAGCACCAACCAGGTGCGAGTTTTGAGCAGGGAGTGGGCAGAGAAGGCACAGCTTCCGGCGTTCGTTAGCAAGATGCTCGACGACTTCCCCAAAGACCTCCATCCCATGACACAATTCGCATGTGCGGTCAGTGCTCTCAACTACGAGAGCAAGTTCGCAAAGGCGTATGCGCAGGGCATGAACAAGGCCGACTACTGGGAGCCAGTCTTCGACGACTGCATGTCTCTTCTGGCCAAACTCCCAACCATCGCCGCGAAGATCCACCAAAACGCATACAAAGGCGGCGGTGCCCTCCCTGCCGAAGTCGATTTGAACCAGGACTGGAGCTACAACTTCGCCGCTATGCTCGGCAAGGGCGGCAAAGAAAATGAGAACTTCCAGGACCTGCTCCGACTCTACCTTGCGCTCCACGGCGACCACGAAGGCGGAAACGTCTCCGCTCACGCAACCCATCTCGTTGGTTCAGCTCTTTCAGACCCTTTCCTCTCCTATTCAGCCGGTCTCCAAGGCCTTGCAGGCCCACTGCACGGTCTCGCAGCGCAAGAAGTCCTCCGCTTCATCCTGCAGATGCAAGAAGCCGTCGGCGAGAAATTCTCCGACCAAAGCGTCAAAGACTACCTCTGGACGACTCTCAAGTCCGGCCGAGTCATCCCCGGCTACGGCCACGCGGTCCTCCGCAAGCCTGATCCGAGGTTCGAGGCCCTGATGGACTTCGCCACGACACGAAAGGAGATTATGGAGGACCCGGTGTTCCAGCTCGTCAAGAAGAACAGTGAGGTTGCGCCTGGCGTGCTGCTCGAGCACGGCAAGACGAAGAACCCGTACCCGAATGTTGATTCGTCGTCTGGTGTGCTATTCTACCACTACGGGTTCAAGGAGACGCTGTACTATACTGCCACGTTCGGTGTGAGCAGAGGGCTGGGACCGCTGGCACAGTTGATCTGGGATCGTGCGCTTGGGCTGCCGATTGAGAGGCCGAAGAGCATTGATCTCAAGGGGCTGCTGAAGGCGGCGCAGTAGTCTTGGTCGAGTCGTCGAAGGACCATGTTTGTAGATACTGGTTCAAAGCGCAGATAGATAGCTTGCTTGGCGGATGTGCTCCTGTGATGTAGATTACTGGCGTATCAAAGCACTTGTTCACTCTAGCCGCAAGGCGAGACCTAACAATCAACTCAACTATTGATAGAGGTCGATGAGCTCACCTCACAGGTTACTCCCGATTGTCTTACACGCAACCTGCAATGAGAGCAACATTCCGAACGACAGTAAAGGCCAGAAACACTCCGAAGGCATGATAGATGTTTTGCTGCGCGCCGTCCGGATCTGCAGCTCCACGATGAACGGGGCATAGCGAGCGACGGGCAACACAATCCGACATCTCGGAGGAGGGAGCTGCATACGAGTCTCGAAGCGATCACCTTCTGTGGACCTACCTACCAGTAGTCGAGGTGGTCGTGGTAAGCTTTTAAAGTTTTGAAAGTTTAGACTACTGGAAAAAAGCAAACGCGAAGGCCCGCGCTCTCGACAATCATATGGGCAAAAGTGAATGGGCACGCTTTCCGCTCAAGTCGATGGACTTTAGCCACGATGCGATGTCGAGGCTCCTGCGCACGTTTTGATATAGGTAAGCTCTCCATGAGGGTTCGGCAAAATTGCCTTGCAAGTGTTCTTCTCTGGTGGTGATGGTAAGCAAAACAGATTCGAACCTTAATGATCTATGGTGTTGGAAGGTACTACTTAAGAGATCGGAGCGCCGCTATCACCGCATATAACAAGGACTCGATCGGAAATACCTTGAACTCATCGTACACATCAAGAACTCCTCCAGATCACCATTTTCAAACACAAACATGGCGACAAGAACAGTCGAGATGACTCACGCCCGAACGGAGTACCCAATCGCTTCAATTGATCACGAAGACATTCCGATGAACATTCCAAACGAAACCGTGTATCGTAAAGACGGTAGCATGCGTGTTCTGCCAGGATGGACGATAGTCAGCGAACACGGTAAGCATTCATAAACCCTCTACGGATACAGTGCATATTCTAACATTTAACAGATGAGAAGACCGGTCAAGTAATGCCTTTCGCGAGAAAGCACAGCTCACTACAGCGAGATGCCACACATCCGGGCGTACTCTGGAGTAAACTGGAATGTAACAGGAAGCAGTTGTTGCTGTTCGAAGACGAGCTCAAGAGTGGTCACTCTCGTTATGAAAGGGACAATGCACCAAACGTGCAGTATTCGGTCGACACCTCCCTACTCTCTGAGGATGAGAATGCGTACAATGCGGACCTCGTCATTGGCCTCGAGATCACGAAACCGCTTTTCAAGGTATACGAAGTCAGACGCATCGAAGTCGAGCTGGTCGACAGATCCGAAGCACCGGCTATCATTAAGAACAACCCTGAACGTAAGAACTACAATTTCGGCTGCTGTGACTTCTCCAAGGAAAAAGCAGAGATGGTCAGGGCTCAGGATCCTTCAGCGGAACTTGTCCCTCTGACAATTCCCAACGATCAGGCTCTTACCAAGGCCGGCGCTCGATTCGCATACCGCGAATTCGTCGAGAACGTCTATTGCACTACGTCAAATGGAAGATTCACAGCATCAGAGTTGAGGGACAACCCGTCATACGTTCGTTTGTTTGATTGTCAAGGGAAACAGTACATCTGGAAGCTGAGTGACGATTTCCAGGGTGTCTCGATCTATGAGATGTGGATGGATCAGAGGATCAGACGCTACAGCGGCCGTTTGATATCCGACGCAAACGACGACGCTTGGGAGGACATCGATGTCGAGAATGATTGAGTGCACGTGGATTCGGCTCTAAGGAACATAACCTGCTCACTTTCAACGACTGGCCATACGGCCTCCTCTCCGTGTCAGGTCACTTCTCACGATCTTGGATCAGTAGCTGTAGCTGCACGGACTGCATTCAAAAACCAGAGAGCATCTAAGGGATGCGCCATCGGCACCGGTCGAACGATGCTGTCTCAAGTCGCTAATAGTTACGAAGCATGAGAAGCGGTCCGTCAGCGTCACTTGCTCCTGCTTCCGATATGAGAGATACTAGGTCACCACATCAACTCGAACGCAAGGAAGTCTTGGAGGTCAAGACTAATACTGACAAGAGTATCTGATACAGCGGGATGATGATAATTGTAATGATACAGATAGTTATGTACAAAGCAAGCAATAGACGTTCTGTCTTGGGTATCGTTCCATGTGATGAAGTATCGCGAGCCGCTAAATGTCAATTGCAAGAGAGATCTTTTTGCCTCTTATAATGCGTAGTTCTCGGTATGCAAGAAGATCTCGTCCCTTTCTCCTCTCAACACCGTCTTCTGCAGGTCAGCGATGGTGTTACTGACATCCACTCTCATGGATGGCGGCCCGCAGACGAACACGCAAGTCCGGCGTCCAGTCCAGTCGGCACTCATGTCCCGAAGCATGTATGGGATGTCTGGGCGACCCCATTCCGTGCTCCAGCCGCTCTTTTTCGCTTTCACGGCGGCAGGCATGAACGCGAAGCGCATGAGATTCTTTTGAAACTCGGTCGGTGTAGATGGGAAGCCGAAGTCGAATTGTTGCGGGTTCTGCATGGCCGACAGTTGCTCCATTTGTGTCGTTTGCGACTGCCGCGCAACGCTGATGTCGAGAGACAATGACCGTGATCGCCGCTTCTCGTGCAATGTCGGATGTGGTGGCATGTGAGGCATATCCTGGATGCCCAGTCCGTTCGGCACGGTCAGTGTTTGACCTGCGGGATGTGGTGATGGTGATGTCCCTCGCGTAGTCTTGTAGTTCGCCTCGGGTAGTGGTCGCAGTCGGTCCATGTCTTCGTCGCGCAGCTGCTTCTCCCGATCCGGATCGCCTTTGGATTCGTCAAGGATGAGAGCGGAATTGCGATGAGAGGAGTTGACGGAGAACCTGTTGCTGGCAATGTTTTGGAACATGTCGTTGACTTTGTCGTGGAAGACCATGCTGACAGGTCTGCCAGGTGTCTGAGCGCTGACGATCGTACCAGTTCCAACTTGTCGTTTCGCTGCGGTAATGTAGAACTGACACTGAACTGCGTTTGGTGGTGCAAATTCTCTGCAGATTCTCAATTCTTCTTTGAACCACTCCATGGTTTCCGGTCGCTTCAACGCCCACACTAGCTGTACTGTCTTCGTTACAGCTTTTCCATCTCGCATTCTCTTGATCAGATCCAGTAATTGGGAAACCACAGCTGTGATCCCGCTTCCGCCTGCAAACATGACAACATGATCGAACGAGTCCATGCTTCGTCGCATGCCTCCATATGGGCCATCCAAGAACGCTCTGTATGTTTGCCACGGGCCATGTTCAAGAGCTGTCTCCAGCACTTTCTTCGTGAAGCCTCCAAACGGTCTGAAGACCAGGACCATGTCTCGGTACTGCTCGCCGTAAGCAGACGGAAAATCGTCGCTGCACAAAGAAGCTATTGTGAACGGGTGATTCTCGAACATGGAGACTCCTGGCATCCGAAGGTAAATATATTGGCCTGGCTTCCACTTGACTTGAGTCGGAACGGTGACTTTGATCGCATTTTCCGGGAGAAGTGTGACAGCAGCTTCCTCGCCAATGAGCCACGACATTCTGAATGGATTGGTCCAGTTCAGGTAGAAAAGGCGGACTGCATAGGACGAAGCCCAGATGGCAACGGTTGCCCAAAGGTAGTTCCACGATGTGAGGTAGTTGTGACAATGCCAGAAAAGCATGCCGAGAAAGACGATCGAAATCGGCACATGAATCATGACGAACAGTTCGTAAAACCGCCGGCGCAGAGGAGGCAGCGAGTGGACGCAGAGGACTACGAGCGGGACAAGTGCCGCGACGCCTGTTTTGTCAGTGAATGGAATTGAGAATTTGTTAGCGACAGATAACTCACCTGTGCCATAAACATAGATGTGCTGGGCGGAGAAGAGCGCCCTGAACGTGGCATAGCCGCCACGATCCCAGATCGGTGTGATGTAGAATGGAATGGTGTGAATCAGCGACAGAAGCAGGCAGATGTACGCAGCCCAGCGGTGAAGCACGTTGAGCCTTTCGTGTCCGACTCCTGTCAAGATGGTGATGAAGTTCGCCTTCATACTGAGAGCAACAATCCATGGCATCATTGCGACAGCTAGCATTCCGGCTCGTATGGCTACAGGTGGCGATCCGAATCGAATGCTTTGCCAGAAAAGTGGCTGGGGTACGAACGTGTAGCATACCACAAGTGCCAATGCTGCCACAACTATGATAATGACGCCGGGTGCTGGGAACACGATAGGTCTCCAGCCCTTTCGTATCCTGACAGTAGGAAGTGGGTGATAGGAAGCGAAGCGAAACAGCGCAATCACGGCGTTGACCGGCCAGCTGGTTGATGACTTCGCAGACTCTTCCTTGTCCTGTCCGGGTAGAGGTCCCTCCTTGGGGAAGAATTTCTTCGTGGACCGGCTTGAACTGAGGCCTGAAAGATCGTAATCCGTGTCAGGCGTTGCTGTCTTCGCGACCTCCTCAACGTGCTCTTTGTGTATCGCTGTGCGGATCTTGTCGTTCCAGAAGTGCCACCATCGGACCGCCGACACAAGGACCAGGAGTATGATGCAGAAGTACACCCATGCAAGAGCATATTTGCCGGACTTCTGCCATGGATCGACCGTCGCGGCTTCCACCAGGCCAGGCGGGCTGCTGGCGTTGCAGCACGGTATCAACACCCTCCTGTCTAATGCAGGAAAAGCCTCGAGAACTTCATCCTCCACAATGTTGCTTGTATCTCGAACCGTGTCAAGGACAATGCCCGCTCGCTTTGCTAGCAGCTCTGATATCGCAGGCATCTTGAGTTCACTGCTTGTTGTGCGACCATCGAGGAGTGGAGGGTTCGACTGGAGCTGCCGCTCGGGATAATAGACCGGATCGCATGCAATATTGTGTGTAGTTGCGCGTCCTGCTTCCGGCAATGGCCAGCTCTATCTTCGAGTCGCCCCAATATATACAAGCTTGCCGTAAGTAAGATGAAATGCTCAGTATGAGTACAGAGTCAAAGATGTGGTCTAGTAAAGAGACAAGAGTGAGAAAAGCGACAGTAGGGATTGGGAAGAGCAGAAGCGACATGAATGGTGAAGTGCATATACTCCGTACCCAGATGCACGATTGAAAGGTCGCTGCAAGGGCCTCATGCACGGTGAGAGCTTCGTATCACCTACCTTGGTGGGGCCAGTCGTAACTGAGCGGCGATCGTCTCTGTGGGGTGTGCTTGAACTTAGCCTGGTGATGCGATCTGAAATGCGCCACATCCATCGACAGCTTTGCTTGTCGTGCCTAGGTTGACCTGTGAGCGCTTGAGACGCCCATAAGATTGGACAGGTGCCGGATGCGGGAGGATGCAATCAACGCGCTATGGGACGTGCCGACCATTGAGGGCCGCAGATCACGGAAGCTGTATAAGGCCACCCGCATGCGTTTTGCAAGACGTCACAACAGCTGCAAGTGATGCTCCGGAAGGCACACCTGCATAACGTGGCACAGATCCAACAACTGTGGTCGATGGTACAATTGCGACCAACAAACAACGTGGCCGCCGTCCTCGTGCTGTCGGCATCGATTCGGAGGAGAATCGTGAAATGTCTTGCCCAGGAATCCAGACATGCGCCACTAAACGGCGAGAGAGCAGATATCCGGGAGTGATTCGCGAATGAGCGGCCGGAAAGTGCTCTGAGGGGATTGTATTGATGGAACTTCATGAGCGAACGAGAGGTGAGGTCTAGCCGCCGAGCAAGGAACAGAGGCAAGCGCTAAGAAACTGAGGACGTTCTTGCACGCTCATTGGCTGAGATCCCGGGACTCTACTTTGGCGACTTCATCCGTCTCGTCTGCGGGAAATCCTCTTCGCGAACCCATATGAACATTGCCGATGTCCAAGACAGCGACGTGTGCTGAGTCGAAATCATACAGACAAGGCTTGGAACGAGTATACCTGTGTCACAGCATTGAAGCGATGCGGCGTGATGAGAAGCATCGAAAGCCGCAGTCTTCCCACGATCGACCTGTGATACTGCCTCGCTGATCACTCAAGGCGAAGATCACTCTATATCTGCAGCCACGCCGCGAGTATACGGACTCGCATGCGCAAGGCCACTTCATCCCCACGGAGGTTCTTCATTTTGCCGCGCACATGGCAAACAGACGTGCCCTCGAGGTGGCGTCCATACTGACAGTAAGGTATCGTCTCGGCTCGTTCTAGTTGCTCGAGCCGCTTTGCCCCTGGTGGCCTGGAGTCAAGCGTCGCTGTGCATCTCTACTGGAGCATGAGGACTCCTGAAGACTGCAGCAATACTGGCCTCCTCCGTCCAGGTCTGGCACGCGGTCGAAGTCATTGAAGGCATATATGGGTGCACGTACAACGAAGAATGAACATCAAATTCCGAACGATGCCACGCTACTACCAGCCCTTTGATCGACCCAGAGGCCTGAGAATATCCACGCCTATGCTATTTGTTGCTTGTTCATAGTGCTCTATACCAGTGTCTCCAACGTCCCTCAGACTTAAACTTTATAGCAAAGCTCGGAATCGGCATTTCGCCAATGTGTACCCCTCTCCATCTAGTGCGTCGTGAGGGGCCTGGTCACTTAGCTGATATGTATCGGTATTCGGCTGTACAGCCATAGACGAAGTTGAACTCCGATCACAACTCATTCCAGTCGTCCAGCTTTCTATCGATCCGGGAAACAACGCACCTCCATCCACACCCTGGACGGAATGTAGAGTGACAGTCACAAAGCCCGTCTAGATGATAATTAGCATTGTTGATTGCAAAGCGCACAGACGCGCAGTGCTCACTCCATTCGCGTCGCTAAAGGTCTCATTACAGAGATGGTTGAAGTGGGTAATACCGCTGGGCCCAGGAAGACATAGCTGCGAGAACACATGATGAAACGAAGAGGCAAATATCAACAGCAATGAAATCGTGTGGACCATTCTCGAGGTCGAGTTTTTGTGGTTGTGGAATTCGCTGCATGCCCGAAGGAAGGAAGACTTGGGAGCCGTCGTCACGCGGTTATGCATAAAGTAATCTTCTGATGACTTCGCTTACATCTGACTCAGCGCCGCCATCTTTGCAAGATAGTAGGACGCCCGAAGTAAAAAAGGCAGTTGGGATGAGTGGATTGATGGTCGTGGACGTGATCTCAGCCCCGGAACCTTAATATCGCTTCATCTGCTTAGATTGCAACAAGCTTCGTGCAAGGCTTAAGGCTTAAGGCCGACTGTATGACAGCGGTCTATGTGCATGAGCCTAAGCTCGACTTGTCACAAGCTCTCGGAGATATACTGTGTCGGGAGTAGTAGTGAGTGCAAGCCGGGTAGCGAGACATCTCTTGGGGAAGTCGGCAACGCAAGAGGTCTAACGAACGCCAGTTGCGATGATATGCGCGCCCCGTGATCTCGTGCCCGATACAGCGGGTTGATACAGCTTGAGGTCAGATTGCTCGCCGTCCAGAAGAACTGTCTCTTCGATGATTGCGAGTCGTAGCTGCAATTGTTGCTTTGCGTCCGATTGAGTGAACCTGTCCATCGTCGGAGCTACTTCGAGCCCAACCTTTTCCGGCGGTCTGTTGGCAAGAGGACTACCTCGTCCAAGCAATCGAGGGTGGTTCGTGTTCTAGCAAAGATAGTGTTTCGAGCCTTGAGACGTACACACTGACCATAAGACCAGTCGCCTTTTCCGGCCTAGCCTTTGGCCTTGCAAGTAGTGGCAGCTGCGTTCTAGTCCCATGATAGCCTTTCCCAGGCTTGTGTTGATTAGTAGAATCCCCACGATGCCCAAGGTCGGACGGCTTCCGAGTGGAATAGCCATTTGAAGCTGGCTTCTTACTCAAGTTTTGTCGTTGTCCCGGTTGTGGCACTCCGGGAGGTGCGACAGTCTGTCCACGAATGGTCCTCTCCACACCAGCATGATATCTTCGCGTGCATAGTCAGTAGATGGCTCATGACGGCAGTCATCTGTAGTAGATATTGTAGGAGGAAGAACGTGTTGCTCTCCTCCAAGTGCTTTCAACGCCAAGCCTCCTGACATCACTTTCGTGTTTCCGTGGAAAGCGCGAACTGACTCGCGCATACCATAAAGTCTACTACAAGTCCAGTGACTTGCACAAAGAACATCTTCCTTCGACACCAGAGCAAAGATGCCTAAAGAGCGCGGTTTTAATCCCGCGCAAGCACAGCGCAAAGCCGACAAGCAGAGAGAAATCGCAAAGAACAAGAAGCATCTCCAAGCCCAACGCAACGAGAAGCTCGTGAAGCGCAACCCGGAACGACTACAGCGACAGATCGATGAGTTGAAGGAGCTGCAGCAACGCAGTGTACTCCGGCCCAAAGATGAAGAGACACTCAAGCAACTAGAGCGGGACCTGAAAGGCGTTAACAGAGCGAGGGAGGCCCTTCCAGATGCAGCACCGAAGTTCGCAAGTCACGAGAGGAGGGATGGTGGGCGGGAGGGGCGAGAGAGGCCAAACGTGAGACAAGAGCAGATGCAGCGCCGGCAGGATCAGCATCTTGGGAAGCGCAGACGGGACGAGGAGGATGCGCAGGGTAGTGATACGGATCCGGAGGTCAGAGATATACCGATGCCGCGGGATACACCACCACCTATACCGCGAGCACCACCAGAGAAGTTCCAGGATCCGCAAGTGGGAGCTGATGGCAAGCGGGTGCCTCATTCGCTGCCTACGAAGCCTACGCCAACTGCTCCCCCGAAGACTGTGTATAGTGCTGCACCGCAGCTCAGAGACCTGAAGAAGGAGGCTGTCAGATTCATGCCTGCAGCTGTTGCTGCGCAGAAGAAACGTGTGAAAGGTGAGGGGAGACTACTTGAGCCGGAAGAGATCGATCGATTGGAGAAGGCCGGTTACTACGCAGCTCAGAAAGCTTCGGACGAGGCAGCGCTGGAGTCACGCTTCGAACAGGTGAGCACGGAGGTCAGGGCGGAGCGGGAAGGTGCGGATATGGATGCAGAGGCGAGGAGATTTGAGCAGGAGATTGCAGAACTCTATCCGCACGACGAAGAGGAACTGCCAAGGAGGGTGCAGGTGGAGGACGTGGAAGATGATGGTGATTAGTAGCGATTGCCAATCCACTGCTAAGACTGGTTTCGTTTCTGGAATCAGATTTCTAAGCTTCCGCACTACCAAGGACAAGCCCTCGCGTGTTCCCCATCTGCACCAGTTTAGCAGGCTCTCGGATAATCCGGTCACAGTGCTCTAACTGGGCGTAGATCGTACGTCGATCTGCTTGTGACTCAGCGACCAGGAGTCTGCTCTCCACGCGTTGCTTCACTGGTATGTGCCGATAGAATGGAGTCTTCTCCACTTCCCGCACGTCGCAGCGCCTCCCTGGGAAGTACGTCTGGCATATGTGCTCGATGAACGACGTAGCATACTGCGCGCTAACGAATAGGCCAACGAGATGGTGGCATTGTTCCTCGCTACAGTGGTCACGCAGGCGCATGCTGGCTACGGTGAATGGTGCTGTCGGCAGGGCTGATGTGGATGCGTCTGGCGTGGCCTGGACATGAGGCGTATGGGGCTCCAGGACGTCGGAAGGCTGCTGGTTGTTGTCCTCTGGCTGCTGGTTGGTATTCTCGGGCTGCTCGTTGCTCATACCCATTTTGGAGACAGAGCGTTCGTGAGGCTCCGGTTCATCTACGACGTTCTTGTCGCTGAACGGGTTGCTCATCGCTGACGACAAGCTTTGGTCCGAATCGGAATCAATCACGGCGTTGTCGTCACTGAATGGGTCGGGTTCGGGAGCGACAGGAGGAAAGAAGTGATTGCGCTTGGCTTGCGGAATCTTTGTGATGTCTATCCGCCAGTCGTAAGGAGCCATGGCAAGGTGCGCTGGTGGACGATGTATAGACCTGCATTGGATAGCACCTGCACCTGCACTTTAAGCACTCTAGTGATCGCATGATCGGTATCGATCTTCTGCACCATGTTTGTGTAGATTCCGGATCCTAGATGCCTTACGTGGCTTCAGATTTCGATGAAAGAGCCCTCAGCATTACTTCGCATCGGTGAACTTGAGAGATGGCCTTTTGCGGCGAACAAACAAAACCGCCGAAAGAGGCAGGAGCAGGGTATCGGAGGGTAGATCCGCCGCTAACCGCGTCATCTGCTGGAGATTTTGACTCCACTCATCTTCCAGCGTTTCTCTACGACTGTACGAGCAAAGCAGTGTTGTGAGCACGGCAGTCTCGTTCATTGACATTCATATTAGTCGCCACGACTGTAATATCAAAACTGTACTATAAGGTCGCGATCGACGCTATATTCTCGAGCCGGCCGTACCCTGAAGGAGCTGCGCTACTTGGAGCAGCTGTTATAGCTCATGCCGCCAGCTCAAGATGGAGAGAGGACGGCATTGAGGAAGCCTAGCCTGTATCATCGGCAATCCTCGACTTTACGATACCACACCTTTCCGACCGCACCTCCTGCGCAGAAACAACGAAGCCAGAGCAAAAGAGACATGACTGTTGGAGAAGAGCCTGACTCGCCAGATTCGAGAGAAAGCAGATCTTCATCGCACTCCGCGAAACATCAAGATGAGACACCGTTACCGACGGGGCAGCTGGCGATACTGGCTGTCATTGCCTTGGCAGAACAAACTGCCCTGAACAGCATATCACCTTACCTGCCCGAGATGGCTTCAACGTTTCCAGAGGTCGACCCGGCGCAGGTCGGCATGTACGTGGGACTGATAGCCTCATCGTTCGCGCTGGCACAGTTTGCGACCAACTTCGTTTGGGGCTGGCTGTCGGACAAGGTTGGACGGAAGCCGGTGGTACTCTGTGGTACTTTCCTAACAGCATGCTGTTTTGTCGCGTTTGGTTTCTGCCGGACGTTGTGGCAGGCAATACTTGTGCAAGCACTGATGGGCTTCGTGAATGGCAATCAGGGTGTTGTGAGTACATGTCTGGGCGAGATAACCGACAGATCGAACCAGTCCCGAGCATTCAAGTATCTACCTGTTGTCTACGGCCTTGGAGGTATCACTGGACCAATCGTTGGCGGGCTACTCGTTAGGAAGAACAACCCTTTGCACCCGGAACAGCCCAACCCGTACCCGTATCTTCTGCCGAACCTTTTTGCAGCAGCGGTATTGATGATCGATCTTGTACTGACCATGATCTTCCTGCAAGAGTCTCTGGAATGTGCGCAAGACCTTCCCCCTCTCGGCAAAAGAGTCGTCAGTCTCTTCTCTTGGATGTGGCAATTTACCAGCTCGCATCGGCCTACATATCTCAGACGCGGGAAGAAACACCGGAAGGCCAATGGGTATCGTCCCGTCCCCAACGGGAATCAGGCTTCTGACGATGAGGATGACGACGAAGATGACGAGCAGGATGACATTGGTTCTGTCCCGAACTTCATACCGGTTAACAACACGCAGGAGCACCTCACCCAGGACCAAGTCTTCACACGAGACACGATTCTACTTCTCATCACCTTCCTGATCTTCCAGCTTGCGAATATCTCCTACAACTCACTATACCCTGTCTTCGCACACGCGAATTCCCCGACTGGTCGCAACCTCTCGCCAGAAGAGATCGGCATCAGCTTAGCGTTCGCGGGTGCAGTAACGATAATATTTCAGATCGGAGTGTTTGGGAAGCTTCGAGAAAAGATTGGCAACAGGGTCACGTATCGAGTCGGCTTGGCCGGCTTCGTGGTAGCTTTCCTCCTCATGCCATGGGTTGGGTACAAGGACGGTCGCAATGGCTCCCATAAGCCGACCAAGATGGGCCAAGTTTGGTTGTGGGTTGAGCTTGGCGCCGTTCTGATCATCAAGACGGTCGCTGCCGTTGGTGGGCTGACTTCAGCACTTCTACTCATCACCAACTCTGCTCCGTCGCATGCTGTTCTCGGAACCTTGAATGGCCTCGCGCAGACTTTGAGTGCCGCTGGTCGCGCAGTCGGCCCTTTCATTAGTGGCTCGCTTTTCACTGCTGCTGTGCACATCAAGCCGAAGGGCGAGGCATTGGCGTTTGGTGTCTTTGGCGGTATCAGCTTCCTAGGCTTCTTGCTCAGCTTTGGTATTCGCGGAGCGGAGCTGGAGGACGATGGCTGGCAAGACAGCGATAGCGACGAAGAGCAGGCTTCCGCGAGTGAAGCTGAAGGCTCGCCTGAGAGGACTCGGTAACGGTACATATGGACGGGACGAGTCATGACTTTTATGCTCTTCAGCGATGGCGTTCGGTCGCGGAATGATACATTTTATATAGAAGCCTGGAAAGGCATACTGCATTGTATAGGCACTCCTCGATGCAACATCTCGGTTTCACAATGGACGGACCAATTTCTCTCTCGGCTAATACTGGCTCAAGCTGTTCGTCGAAACTACGAAAACCCATCACAGGGGTGTGAAATGATTGCTGATCGCATATAGAAAATTCAGGCATAGCTTATGCTATACCAGGCCATCTAGCACTTCTAAGTAGGATCCTAACCACTCACTGCAGATGGTCGGGACACCGCAGAGCCGGCCTTAGGAGCAAATAGCGACAAACCCGGAGCCTCGTCATCGCCTCCGAACATCCTGGCTGGGATACTGCTTCTGCTTGGAGGCCACTTCGGCAAGCATCATCAAGGCAGAGCTGTCAGTATCAGTTCGCCGTTGCGTGGGACGCGAGTCTAGTCCCTGCATCATCAACGGTGTAGACTTGGCTTGCTTCGCGGCCTCCTCTCTTTGAGCGGCTACCAGCATCTTCGCAAGCCTGTCGGCATACTCTCTCACGGCGGGATCTGGATCAGTAGATCTCAGGCCTGTCGAGGATTTGCCCTCGCCGCGCTTGGCATCTGCTGTGTGGTAGCCCATCTGTTCGTCTACTAGCCACCGGGCAAGCCTGTCATACTCCGCTTGATTTTGGACCAAGGGAACGGCCGTTGATCGAATATAAGACTCAGCCATCCTGTTGCTAGGTGCTACAATTTTGGCTTCCTTCTCTGCTGCCAGCTCGCGGCAACGAGCATCTATGTCGGCCTGGATACGTTTGCTTGCTTCGATGTATTGTTGCTGCTCCGTGGCTGTCAACGTTGTCAACGTTCCGAGCTCGTAGCTCCCGGACGAATGGCCACTGTCAGTCTCCACGACCGGAGCAAGTGGTTCGGGCACATGCTTGTGGCATTGCGGATCTGCAGTGTAGCAGTGGTGGCGATTTAGGGATCTGAATCATGTGAGCGAAAGTTACTTTAGTTGACCGAAGACTTTCAGGCCACTGACCTGCAGTAGCTGCATTGTGTACCGTTGTTTGAAAGACTCATGATGTAAAGTATGAGACCGGGGGCCACTGATCGGTATGGATGCTGCGAAAAAGACAATTCTGCTTCCTGTGAGGATGCCTCTCCAAGGACGAGGTCGTTGCTGTCCCTTTATATAGGTGCCCATCCGATCAGTTTGCCCTCGAAGGGTCAGGTGAGACAGGCATGATTCACCTCCTTGGGTCATTGTACAATGGAAGCAAACATCATCACACGCCTCGCAAGGATCTGAGCTTTCGACCAGCGGCGTTGTTGACACCATCACTGCTCCTATCGTCAAGTCAGGAGCTGAGCTACGTACACCAAGAAATCTGGCTGTGTGTTATGTTCAACATGATCAGGAAATGGGAAGAAGACAAATAAGCTTGTATAGTCACGCATTGCTTCAATTGGTTACGAGGCCTCGCAGCAATATCTGTGTAGGTGCACGGACAGATGTGGCTAACGTAGTTTGTACTATTGACATATGGAATTGATCGAGTACCTACACTTGCCTGCCTCACGCACATCGTGATGACATGAGCTCATTACCAGTGGCACCCGGCACAGATTAATGCAATTACGAGCGCTTAGAGGTATTGCTCGCTGCATCAAACGGCTAAAAGTTGGCCGCTGCGCTCACAGGTCGATTGACCGCTGAATGAGCTGAGTGTCTCAGTATGGTCATCGTCGTCGCCGTATGATTAAGCTATGTCGTTAGCCGCTGTGCCTCTTACAACCTTGGAAGACTTATGTTCGTACCTCGTAACTATAGCAAAGTGTCGGAAAGAAGCCCACAACTCCTCGCGATGCTTAGCTCCTATCGGAAGACTTCGGCTTGCGTCTTGACCGTTGACGGGACTCTGCAATCCTCTGTGATGAAGAGATCGGCTCGGAACCAGATCCATCGGAGGAAGGACTTGTCATCCTCACATCGCTATTAGGCCGCAGCTGAGGTCCTGGTCTCGACCGTTGACGGGACTCTGCAATTCTGTGTGACGACGAGACCGGTTCGGAACCAGATCTATCTGGGGAGGGACTTGTCAACCTCATGTCTGAGTTTGACTGCAGCTGAGTTCCCGGTTCAGCACTATCCAACAGAAGTCGGGCTGCAACTGCGGCAGATCTTGCTGTACCACCCTCCTCTGGTGCCCCTACATATGCTCCTGCCTGTTGGTTCGTACTCCCGTCATCAGAGTCCTGATAAATGTAGCTACTTGACGATGAGTATCCATCCTCGTAGTCTGATCGGTCTGGTGGCGATCTTTCCGAGGGATGTATGCATGTAAGCTTGTACCCATCGTCCAATCTTACCCTAGAGCCATATGCAGATGTGCTCGGCATCTGCGGCAGCGGTGCGTTGCGAAGCTCCGACAATATGGATGTACGCTTTTGTGTTCTATATACGGATGGGGAGCCAATGTTGCGCTGCTGCTTTGTGGCCGTCATGCTCGCCCGGGTTCCAAGCTCTTCGCTCATGCCGACTTGTACCGCTGGAGCACCACGAATCTCGGGAATATGGTACTGGCATTCCGTATCAATAACGGCGCAGGTACGACGGAGTTTGGACCTGATGCTTGTGAGCGGAGTGCTTTGATGACCGGATAGTTAAAGACTGACCTGCAACGTTCACAGGGTGGCGATCTGTCGGCCTCACTCATGGCGGAAGGAAGACAAGGTTGCTGAATATGTGGATGCACTTTGAGAAAGAGGCCTTGAAAGCCCTTTATACACACATGAGTGCTCATTTGGCAGGTTTGCTGTTGAGGAGTCACGTCTGGCGGGTCTTGTTCACCTCCTTGGGTCATAGGGTATGGTTGAAGCAAGCACCATCATATGCGATGCGATGAGTCGAGCATCTGGGTGTGTTGCTGTCATGAGGCGGCTACTTTGTGCACCTATTAGCAATCCACGAGCCAGATATCTCCTACCAGAGGTCTAGTTCGGTGGAGATGGGTGGAAGACTGGCAAGAATGTGTACTCGTGCATTGATTCGAGCTCGTAACGAGGTCTTGTAATATATGGTAGATATGAGTGAAAGCGGCTGATCATGATTCAGGCATCGACACAGGAAATTGATCGAATACATACACATACCTACCACGGAAGGAATCATGCACATCAACCCGTTGACCAAATGAAGCCAAGTACTTAGCCGTTGTGCTTTCATGTCCTGTGGAGACTGGCTTCTGTAGTTGTAGGTAAGATTCATCCTGGGACCTGCTGAACCCTGGTCATGCCGTGGAGAGCCTTCCGGTTACATTGACATCGTTCGTGATGACGGGTCGACTATTCAGCTTGAGGCTAATCCTGCTGTGTTCCTCTATCCTCGGGTGGTCCTACATATGCTCCTACCTGCTGGCTACTCGACGCCTGCGGCGCATCGGGCAAATTGAGAACCTCGTTCAACGTCCAAGACCGTGCTTGAGGCGCTCCATATGGTGACGGGGCTTCACCACTGCCAGTAGTATTTCTAGTGATAGAGCCGCTCCCGGTGCTCCTGCGAGCTTGCTTCGCGACTCCAGCTAGCGTGTCGCCTATGCTTGCCCTCGCCTCCTGGGTTCGTCGACCTCCGCGAACACTTGCCCTTCGCGACGGAGATAATGGTGTAGTCGTTGACCCTCTCCTTCTGATGGATCCAGTCCTCCTTACTGGAGCCGCATTAGTAGTTTGTTGGTCGCCTTGAACGATAGGGGAGACGTGCGGGTTGCCTTGGACTGACGATGAGGTGGATGGATTGCTGGGGACCAGAGCAGGAGCACTATGGGTAGTTTGTGCTGTTCCCGCACCCTGGCCTGCTTGCGCACTCTCGGCAGCCTCTTGAGCGAGTGCTGCGTCCTCTGCAGGTGTGGCCCAGAGTGGTCCCGGGTTCGTTCCCAAGTGCCCATAACGGTTATTCCAGCACAGAGGGTCTTCCAGATCGCATGCTTGGGCATGCCGCAGGAAGCTACTATAGTTCAGCCACCATGGACTGGTAACACGTTTGAAGAGACTTGCCGACAGTGAGCACATGGTTGTGGATGCCTGGACATCTTACCGATGCTCCTTCAAGTTTTATGGCGTGAGTGGAGATACAATGCTGATGATAGCAGCCAGCAGACAGTCGTTGTTCGGAAGATGGTACTAGTCAGGTATGTCTCTCGTGGGTGTTTAGTGTTGCAAAAGCAGGTCTGTTTGAGGTCAAACAAGGTCGAGTATATATACTCTCGGGTGTTGGAAGTTTGCTGCTTTGGTACCACGACGTGTCAGTGCTGGCTCGTTACGCTGTCAGAATAATACAAGCAAACACATACCTGACTAGTTGCTCAGTCAAGCTCATGGGCTGAGAAGTGCTCATATCGACGGTATCTTTCTACTACTACTAGTCATATGCCATCTCGCACTCGCGCATTCCAGTTGATCACGATGCGGAGGAAAAAGTATTGAGCGATCTCATCCCGTTCTCTGAAGCTAGACGTGATTCCACTCATGTTCTTGAGTGACGAAGTGTAAACAAAGAGTCGCCCCAGAGGTATTAGTCTTCGATGAACGTGTCTTCCTGACCTGCCGAAGCCCCGGATATGCCTGTTGCGCCTCATGGCATCACCGAGTAGTACGGAGAGGCCATCTTGTCTTCCTTTCCTAGGCCATGAAGTCAAGTCCTCGCCTGAACTTCCTGCCGCCATTCGGTTATGTTGCCTTGCTGCTGTTCAAAGTCATAGCAAATCCTGAGCTCGCAACCCTCACCTCTTCTCGCTGCGCTTATCTGGCGGATCGCTCGCGACCAGTGTGCGGCCTCGACCAGAGCTCATAGGCTGTCGGAGCTCATGCTAGTTTCGAGACAATTTTTTGGATTTCGACGCACCAGTACGCGGCTGGCGAGTGGACCGCCGAGCTTTCGCAACCCGTTGCTTAGGTTGAGGGAGTCGCTCTGGCCTGCTAACCGCGCCCCGCGACTGTCTGTTGGAGCTCTTTGGCTTCCTTCGCTTCTTCTCCACACGAAAATGTCTCCCCGGTCTTGACGCTTGATAGCCATCGTGCGCTTCGTCCCTCCACAACGACCATTCCTGCCTCTCGATCTGTAGCGCGGCTTCGTTCACACCGATAGCAGCTGATGCTCCGACAGGGATGTGGATATCAGAGAACAGCTTGATGAGTTGTTGATACTGGCTGAACTCGGGGACCGGTGTCGTCGGAATATCCTCCAGCTCGCCTGTAAGATCGATCACCACTGGCTCGTCTGTAAGGTCAATTACAGGTGTGAAGTAAGACGCCGAGTGATTTGACACCCATTTGTGTAAGGCATTGTCGTTGGGCGAGCGGTTCTGGAACGCTATCAAGTATGCGACGAGGTGCCGCGCCGTGTCATTGGATCCGTGCAGCTTCCGTCCAGAGAAAGGGTTCACGAAAGCGGCAGCGAGCTTCGCGATGATTTGCAGCTTTGGCTTGGTGAGACGCCACTCGCTTCGGAACCAGTATCGCCTCAGATCCTCAACAATCCGATGGAGTTGAGGACCTCGCTTTCGAGTCTGCTTGTTCACTTCGTCAAGGACTGGATAGAGCTCGTAGAGTCCCTCCGAAACCAGCTTCGAATAAGCAATGTAGCACGATCCACGTCCGGCAATCACAGGTGCAGTAACCACTAGCTCATGAGGATAGCCGTACGGCGACCCATCCTTGCGGGAACCTACTTCGACACCGAATTTCGAGATGAGCTCATCAATCGAATGGAATTGCACAGCGTCTTTCTTTGCGGTTTTGGCGGTTCCAGCATTGATGCACACGATCATCACGTCGGTTTCGCCTTTTGCTGCCTTGTAGCCTGCGTAAACCAGTGCGAAAAGAAAGCTGCGGGTGAAGAAGACTGTGTTGCAATTTGGCAAGCTCTTCTCCCAGTCGAGAGCTGAACTGAGGTCTTGGGCGAACTCGGCGATTGAGGTGGGTTGTACTTCTTCATGTTCGCCAGAAAGGTCTCCGGCGTACGCGGCGGGCAGAAACGCTGAGACTGAGTTCATCCCATGGGAGTACGGACTGAAGACTCGAAAAGCGTGCTCGAATTCTGGCTCAGCCATTGCGAGGACGAGTGGTGTGGTAATTGAGAATTCAGAAGCCAAGTTGGAGTTGATAAAGAAAAGAGCTTGCCGCACGATGTAGGGGCCAGCCAAGGGTTATATACTGACCACAATGCAGCCATCTGGCCACGTGGGCAAGTACCGGCATCCAAGTGAATCGGACTTCGCTTCTGCTCGCCATGGTTTCACTTCCATCTTGCATTCAGCGGCTCGGTGAAGCAGCCCAGTCAGATCACCACTTGTCAGATAGCGGCGCCAGCGACAAAGAACCGTCATTGGTTTTGTGAAATCGTGAAATCGAGTGAGCCAGCAGGAGTGAAAGGCTTCACTGTGTGTGTCATGGATGGACCTGGCAGCGGGACCTTCGACGTCGCGACGAAACCATCGCGCTGTCTCAATTGATCATAATACAGTTATTGCTTTCGGGCATGAGAAGCACCTTGGACTGGATATGAGGACTGAGCCATCACTCCATCGCGGTCCCTGGATAGCCTAGCCATTTCTGCATCTCAAGCAGGGTCGATGTGCTTGATAGACCGGTACATGTAGCCCGGCAGGGTTGCTCAACATGAGACCAGCGTCGAAGTCGAGATGTACACTTGAGAGGACGTCGAGAATAGCTCGCGATGGCTTCATCATGTAGGCCCATGATCCTTCACTTTTGAATGCACCAGTTATCAGAGTCTGCCGCCGCCGAAGGACGCGAAGTTGATGAGACAGGTGAGCCATCAGGGGAACGCAACTGGTTAGTTGAAATGCTGCTCATGGCTCTTACCTTTGATAAGAACATCGATGCCCGCGCATATGACTTGAGTGATCGAGATGAGCGGGCCTTAACGGAGCGAACCGTTGTCAATGGCTTCAGTAGCTTCTTGTGTGCATACAGGTATGCGTGAAGCCGAAGTTGTGTTGCGGAAGGAGGTGAAGTTGGCCTGATGACCCGAGTGGTCGGAATTGACGACTCCTGCCTGGGCGCAGCGGTCGTCAAGGCCTGGTAGCTTCCTGTATCCTCCTGTGTGAAGTCGTGTCACAGAAGAAGGTGAACGGCAAGATCGGATCAGCGGGCCTGATCTCCGATCGCGGTTAGATCCGGCGCAGGGACGACCACATGTCGTCTCCTGAGAGCGAGGCACGCGAGGTCGTCAGCTGCTTGCGAATATATTTGTACTACTACACCGACACACTTTACGAGAAGAACCCCGCTGTCTTGGTTCTTGGTTTATATCGATTCGCCGTTCCCAACCATTCCACCTTCCTCTCAGTGCATGCCTCCAACATAAGCCCAAAATGCCGTTGAAGGCCCCCGATGCATATGAGCTGGACCGTCCAGATGACCCGTTGATCAACAGAACATCTTTCGATGAAGGCTCCGAAGACTCCGACGTTGACGAACTTGATCCACTGCGGAATGATCGACCATATACGGACGATGCTTCACGACCAACAAGATCTGTCTACGACTCGGAGAAGAATGGATCGTTCACCAAGCAACCACTGAGGTGGCTCGAGGAGCAGAGACAACAGAGCACATTGCGGAGGTGGCTGATACCCAGTCGATTCTGCTGCTGTCTCGTCTTACTTTTCGTTACAACACTCGTGCTTCTGTTGAGCGCAGGTGGTATCTGGGTATATAAGGTGGCCGTACCTGAGAATGGAGAGTCGGAACCATGGTATCCTACGCCGAGAGGTGGTACTGTGGAAGGATGGAAGGACTCGTACAAGAAGGCTGCAGACCTTGTTGGACAGATGACGTTGGTGGAGAAGGTGAATATTACGACAGGAATTGGGTGGCAGATGGGCATGTGTGTTGGCAACACCGGACCTGTGGAACGCTTGGGCTTCCCGAGTCTTTGCTTGCAAGATGGTCCTCTAGGCCTGCGATTCGCGGACAACGCAACGGCCTGGCCAGCGGGCATTACGGTGGGCGCAACGTGGAACAAAGAGCTCATGTATGAGCGCGGCAAGGGACATGGTCTCGAGGCGAAGATGAAGGGTGTCAACGTCCTTCTCGGCCCATCGATGGGACCGATTGGTCGTCTGCCAGCGGGAGGTAGAAATTGGGAAGGATTCGGATCGGATCCAGTGCTCCAAGGCATTGCGGTGGCCCAGACTATCAAGGGCATTCAGTATACTGGAATTATCGCGACCGCGAAGCACTACATTGCAAACGAACAGGAGCATTTCCGACAAGCGTGGGAGTGGGGCATTCCGAACGCGATCTCTTCGAACATCGACGACCGCACTCTTCACGAGATATATGCCTGGCCCTTTGCGGACAGTGTCAGGGCTGGAGTTGGGAGTGTGATGTGCAGCTATAATCAGCTCAACAACAGCTACGCCTGCCAGAACAGCAAGCTAATGAATGGTATTCTGAAGGATGAACTTGGCTTCCAAGGTTTTGTGCAGAGCGACTGGCTCGCGCAGCGTTCTGGAGTGGCTTCTGCATTAGCGGGTCTGGACATGACGATGCCCGGAGACGGACTCGGATGGGCCAACGGTGACAGCTTGTGGGGTGCAGAGCTGACAAAGGCTGTGCTCAACACGAGTGTGCCTATTGAGAGACTCAACGATATGGCAACTCGTGTTGTGGCTGCCTGGTATCATCTTCACCAGGACGATAAGACCGAATGGCCGTCGGTTGCGGATGGTGGCGGACCTAACTTCAGCAGCTGGACTGATAATAAAATTGGAGATCTGCATCCTGGAAGCTCAGACAACGGCGAGTCGGGCGTAGTGAATAAGTTTGTACCAGTCCGGAACACCACGAAAGGTGGCGACCACGACGCTCTAGCCCGGAGGATCGCAGCTGAAGGCGTTGTACTGGTAAAGAACACCGATAACATCCTACCCCTCAGCAGGGTCGGCAAGCACTCCATCTACAAGCCTGGAGATGACAAGATCACTGTTGGTATCTTTGGCGAGGATGCCTTCCCGAATCCGGATGGCATCAACGCCTGCAAAGATCGCGATTGCAACGAAGGAACGCTTGCGATGGGGTGGGGCTCTGGTGCTGTTGAACTGCCGTATCTTGTATCACCAGCAGAAGCGCTGCGCGCTCACTTCAACAAGAGCCATATCGAGGTCACCGACTTCCCGAGCAACGATTACGACGAGGCCGCAAAGGTAGCGTCGAAACAGCGCACTTGCATCGTGTTCATCAACTCGGATGCTGGTGAAGGCTTCGCGAAGTGGGATGGCATCAAGGGTGATAGGAACGACCTTTATGCACAGAAGAACGGCGACAAGCTCGTCAAGAAAGTGGCTGCATCGTGCGAGAACACTATTGTCGTCGTCCACACCGTTGGCCCGATCATCCTCGAGGACTGGATCGACATGCCCGCCGTAAAGGGTGTTCTGATCGCGCATCTTCCGGGACAAGAGTCAGGAAACGCCATTGCAGATGTGATCTTTGGCGACGTCAACCCATCTGGGCGACTGCCATATACTATTGCAAAGGCCGCAGAAGACTACGGACCAGACAGTGGCATTCTCTACTATCCGAACGGCGTGGTGCCTCAGCAGAACTTCACCGAAGGCCTGTACATCGACTACCGGTACTTTGACAAGTTCAACATCACCCCGAGATACGAGTTTGGCTATGGACTGTCGTACGTCGACTTCAAGCTGCATAGTCTGATTGTGAACACTCGTGGTCTCGGCGGCCCCCTTCCCAGGCCACGACCGCAAGGCCTCGAACCACCAAAGACGGACAACAAGCTGCCCTCGCCTGAGTCGGCACTCTGGCCTAAGGGTATGCGCAAGCTCAAGAAGTACATCTACCCGTACATCTCGAGCACATCAGACATCGAGAAGGGTGACTACACTTATCCGCACGGCTACGATGTCGCCCGCGAGCCGTCTCAAGCTGGTGGTGCTGAGGGCGGCAACCCAGATCTCTACCAAGTAGCCGTGGTCATCCAGGCCGGACTGACAAACCTGGGCGGCATACCTGCCGACTGCGTTGTCCAAGCATACATCTCATACCCTGAGAACGTGACCGACGCCGATGGCGAACCTGTCGACATGCCAGTCAAGGTCCTTCGGGCCTTCGAAAAGGTTCACGTCTTCGAGCCGAAGCGAGTTCCCGTCAAGCTAGAGCTCACACGCCGAGATCTGAGTTACTGGGACGTGAAGCAGCAGAATTGGGTCATCCCGAAGGGCGAGTTTAGGTTGCATCTGGGCTTTTCGTCGAGAGATCTACCGTTGACGGATATATTCTCGCCGTTGGCGTCGTTGAATTTTGGGGGTGGTAAATGATGGTCATGCAAAAGTTGGTTACGATACTTGTGAAGTCACTGGATATATCATGTGAAAGCTTCGAGTCATGTGAATGCACGGCATAAAAATCAATGCCTTTCACGTTCCATCAGGCGTGCGTCTGAAGATGATGAGCACGGGGTAAGCACAAGACAGTGCGTACAGATTACTGCATTGGATAGCAAGGTGTTGGTGCTCCCCAATCTGTAGTCCCTAACGATCCTGCCTGCAGATATATCCTTGCTGTGCCCGCATGGGCCTGAACTATTGCTGGGAATAACTACTGCTGACTTAGCGGTTTGGAGCCGCTCAGAATGGCGTAAATTGAGCACGTGGTGGCGGAGGTTTTATGGAGTTCTGATAATGTGGGAACCTCCACGCTACGGATCCTTTGAATAGAATACACCCCTCCAACTTCCACCTTGGGATGCTCTAAACACGGACAGGATGTTTCATCCTCTGCTAAAATTCGGTCAGGTAAAGGACGGGATGCCGTCAAGATACGATGTCGGCCGTGGTGTTGGAGCGACCATACCTTGCACCAACTACTGGCGTAGCAACTGCCCTGCCCTCCCTCGCCCTCACCATGATGTCGGACTGATCACCTTCCAGTTGGTAAGATGTCACGCCAGGAAACGTGCACGAGAAGTCGTGAGCTGGTCGTCATGAAGTCTGAGCTCTGGAGATCGTGATGGACACGGATGTATCACAGATATAATGCTGATCAGATGTGAGACGTTGGTGTGAAGCTTGTCCTGCTACCAAGCAATCCTTCGCACAGATATCGATCATCGCACCAACTCCAGACTTCATCTTCGCACGGAACGACTCGGGAGCGTACCAACGTACTGTTGGAAAGCATTCGCGCGTCTTACACAGCCAGGATGGTGTTCCTGATCGGAACGTGTCGTCTTGCCGCGGAGACCGTGCATCGAATCGTCGGACTCCCTCACCATCATCATTTCGCAGTCCATGGTCCACGGTACCAACAACTTGGCGACGATTGAGTTCGCAATTATCTTGAAACATATCACAGGCGCGACCATCGCCTTCCCACACTCTGTCAAGAATGCCACGCCACTAAAATCGCCTAGCTCGGCATTCGAGGTCCTAAAATTGGCAGGAGCGGAAGCGCTATCCTTCATGGATGTACCAACTTCACGTACACCTTTCCAAGCCCACGCCTTCTTACTTCTGTGCGGCGTGCCGCCAACAGGGTCCCACAAGTTGCGGAAGGATGTTGCCCTTACTACTACTGCACCCTACATGGGGAATTGCAACGGTCTCATGCGGGCGAACCCATTACAGGGCATAGTAGGTACTGGCACCGAAAGCCTACACGTGGGTTGATAAGGGTTTCATGGTCAGACCCTCTTGACCTCCGCCTGCGCCCATCCTAGGTCAGCTAATATGGTTATGTTCTTGTCTCTTGTGTCAATTCTCTCATAGCCTATCTCAAATTCTTACGGAAGCAACTCGTCGACTGATGAGACCTTTGGCGAACGACGGTTCCATGACACCCTAGAATTGGCGTACACAGCATACGGTAAGCGGTTGTGGCATATCAGGCCGTGTACGTACCGACAAACTGACCAGAACAGATACAACTGTGCCGTTGTCGTTGCGTTTGTACCGAGGCCTTGCGCCGCCAGCCCGCATCCCACCAGCAAAGCTGCCAGCTGTCCCAACTATGGCGGCACCGGTGGCACAGACAGCTACACTGGACGGCATAGCGATGCGGGATATCGAAAGACTCGCTCGCCCTCGCTCGTATGTTGCCTCCAGGAGAAGCGTTTCCTCGATATTCAGCAGGAAAGGTATCGAAATTCCGGAGCCAGATCCACCGTTCATCGTTCAAGCAGCAATGCCTATTGCCACGCCGATGACCAAACCAATGACTCAGAAGCAGAAGAGCTGGTTATCAAGACGAAGGTCCACGCAGCCAAGCCGAAGCGATCCACCAGGCCGTTCGGAAACCATTCTGAACACGGTTCCGCCAGCCCAGCCTGTCCAGATAACCTCGCTCGAGCAATGTGTAACCACATGGATGGCGAATGCGACAACCGGACAGGTCGTGTCAACACCTGGTGCCTCGCCAGTCTCGGCAACTCCGCCAACGAAGAGCTTTTTCAAGTCGAGCACCATTGTTCGAGCTCAGCGGAACGACTCAGCAAAGCGGGAAGAGACCCTCGCTCGAATTGGCCTCTGGGTCAACGGTGTCGTTCGTTTAGACGATGATAATGATTATGTTGGTGGAAGGACCGGAAGAGAGGAGCCGAACTTGCATATAGAACCACGGTTCACCACGCCATGCGTACCTGTCCGGACCTCATCCAAGCCGTTACTGTCTGTGCTTATACCCGGTGGAAAGCTTGCTGTCAACGACCAGAGTTCTGGTACGGCCACGGTGTGCCGCACACGATCGCTCGTATCTGCAATGGCCCCACCCAGCATCATGACGAAGTATGGATTGACAACGCCCAGGTCATCGGAAGACCATATCGTCTCTCCGCTGGAGTCGGACTCGCCTCAAGCACTGCCAGTATCACCGCAAGGCCGGCCGAAGAATTCTCCACAAACACGCCTGACCATGCTACCAACGCGTGAACGCTCTACATCTTCTTCCGAAAGCATTCCTGAGCGCGATGACACTTCAACGCATAGCAACAAAAGCTCGGCGACTAGCATTGAGGAGACCGCGGTGAGCGCTACCGTTGAGAATCCCGCTGGAAGGCTGTCAATTGTGCCAAACATCAACAAGCCACTACCTCCGCCACCGACCTCACCATCACGGCGCGCGGCTGCTGGACATCCGCCGTCACCATCCTCAAAGCAGTGGCTACATGTAGGAAGTCATGGACGGTCAGTAAGCACGCCTCAGGCAAACAACAACAGCTTTATCGTCCCGAGTACCCCCCGAACGGTGTCGCTGATTCAACTTGAGTCACTCGATCGGGCGTTTGAGATGACTGCGCCACGGTACCCGTTGATCGCTAGACCTCTGAGCCCTACTCTGAGTGAGGCAGAGGATGAACTCGAGGCTCACCTATGCACAATCGCGCGCAGCAGCATCTACTCGCAAGAGAACATGTTTGTTAGCGACCTCGCTACTCGCGATCTCAGCTCGTCTCCAATGTGGTCAGCCTTCCTCCACCCCGGTCACGACGTCCGTAACGCTATGCACACACCAGAGCCGACACCATCTTTACCCAAAAGAAGCAGAAAACGAGAATGGCATAATCTGGAAGACGACAGAAATGATGCTACCGCACTATCTCCTAGTCGTCGACGATCGGAAACTGACCTCGCAGGCTTGTCTCCGCAGGCACAAGGGGTCATCCCCATCGAGTTACGAAGAAGCCCCAGCGTCTGCATACCACCGACGAGAGATCTTTCCTACGCTGATTGCATCTCCGCGTTCGACGACGACGAGGTGATAACAATATCGCCTGCCGTCGACGACGGGTTGATCGTGGTAAGCGGTCCGACCACGATGTCGTATCGACGTCAACAAATTGCTGCGGTATCTGCCACCTCTGCGGAACAGGTACTGCTGCAGATCATGTCGATGCTTACCAGCATGGATGACCTGTTCCATACAGCGATTATCAACAGAGGGATGTATCGGGTGTACAAGGATAACGAGCTTCAGCTACTGCGTACTGTCCTCCGCAACCAGTCGCCTGCGGCTTCTGAATTCCGCGACTGGTCTCCGCCACTATCAACCGTCTCTCTCGAGTTCCGCGAGCCCTTGACGCAGCTGGACTACACCGCGAAATCATATCTGCAGTGCCATCGTCGTGACTTGGATGTTGTCAAGTCTCTCGAACTGCGCATTGTGAGCCAATGTCGACTACTTGTGAGGCCCGAAACAGCTCGGATACTGGCGGCTGGAACTTACCCCGACGTACAGCGCTTTGATGATGCACTGTGGAGGATTTGGTCGTTCTGCAGCGTGTTTGGAAGCCGTAAAGGCCGCGAAACCGACGTAACAGGACAGCTGGACTGGCTCAAGGGTGGCATACTCGCACACAACCAGGATCTTACTGCCACAACCAACATCAACCTCGACTTCGACATGATCAGCGTGCTCTTGAATGCTCCGGAGTTCTTCGCTGCCGGCAACGAAGACGGCTTGATTGCGGAACAGCTTTACGACATTCTGGAAATGTGGAATTGTCTGAGAGTTATGCTGCAAGGCTACCACGATCGCACAGTGGAAGCTCGTGGGTACGGAGTATTCGATGATGTGGACGTCACTGGCGAAGACGAAGAAGAGGTACTGCTGGAAGAGTGGACTGCTCACCTCATGACGCTTGGCCCGGCTGTGATCCTCCAGATGGCCGAGCACGCTCGTGAGCCAAGCTCAGCAGGCTTTGCCCTTGCCCAAGCGAATGGCTGGACAGAGTGGAGCTTCTCTTTGGACGAAGGCAGTCAGAGAGCTTTTCTTAAGGAGCCTATATCTCGGCTGTACGACGAACGCATCTCAGCGGCGTCACCTGGACTGCAGAAACCACGCGAGAAGGAGCTGAAAGAGCAAAGCCGCAAGCGTGTAGCGAATCTTGCTGCAGAAATCAAGCTTGCTCGGAAGGCGAGTGGGTACATGCGCCTACCTGTCATTGATATGAGCCAGGAGCAGCCTATGAGCGCCGTCTCTCGGTCCAACAGTGTGATGAGCCCGATCTCGCCAAACACTGCAGCCTCATCGATACTGCAACGAAGAGCAGCTGCGCGCACAGCTCAGGCCCCTAGGCTTCCAGTACCGGTATCGAAGTCTTCACTGCCGGCACCTCGACCATCCGGGTCAATCAACCCGATCATCGAGGAGGCACCGGGACCGTTGGACCTTAGCTTGCTACGGCGCTTCGGCATGGGTATTGCTGAGGACACGAGCGATCGAGCGCTGAAGCGAATCGTTGCTATGGGCTTCCCCGCCGCTGCGGCTCGAGATGCGCTGCGGACCACCGATACTGGGGACGGCCTTCGTGTCGACCGGGCAGTTGATGTCTTGCTGGGAAGGCAGTGAGCTGGCAGTACCGGAACAGCTACCCCAAAGCGACGAACTCATCAGACGGAAGTCGAGACCAAGAGTCTTGCGCCGTCTCAAGCAACGTCAACTTTGCCACCGTCGCGGGAGGCGACGAATTCCAGATATCACAGTCAGAGGTCTGCCCGCTCTTGTATTTTTACGATGCGACGTTTACTACGATACCCCAGTACCTTCATGCAGCATTTCTTTCTCGGCTTCACAATATGCTCTCTTGCTGCTCCCATACCTATCATCTCCTTCTCAGTGTGTACTCAATGTTCCTCACTTTCAACTCACTGCACCTCGGTGCGTAATCAGCTCATGTGACCATTGTCCTCATCCATCCCCCTCCCCATCCATCCACCTCCTCATCCTAACAACTACATCCCACTCAACAACCAATACCTTTATTATTGCTCATCTACCTATCACTACTACCTTGCTCTCAATTCTCTCATCCTCATTATCATCTCATAGTCTATTATCTGCTTGTGCAGAACATCTCATCTCCCACCTCACATCCTTCCACCGCTTACTCAAAGCTCCCACCTCGTCACATCCTCGACCTCTTGAACACGAGGTGTGTACGAGCATCTCTCACTTTGATCACTGCAGCTAATATATATCCAAGGCCTCAGGTTCGCCTCGAGACTCATCAACCATAGGCTGCAGCAATCATCACCTTTATTCTCGAAGCAATGGAGAAGCTAGGTAGTCAGAACCAGGTAGAAGTGCCTGCAGATAGTCTTTCTAGCACTGGAGAAGAGGTTCTCAGTAACGCCACAGAAGCTGTCGCTGCCACGCCTCGCAATGTCTTCCACGACAAGAAAAGCCTCAAAAGGCCGGCGGTCGACGAGGCGGAAGTGGATGACGATGCGACGAAGAACATTGGAGACTCAGGACCTGCAAAGAAGAAACGCAGAAAAGTCAACTGGGCCAGCAAACCACGAGTACTCTCCGAGGCTCGCATCGAAAGAAATGCGTATGTCATTACTCAAAGGACAGCAGTACAGACAAGCTCAAAGGCGCAGACCAACATCAAGCCCAGGCAACTAGTGGCCGAAGCAATTCGACGCTTAGCACGCGACAACCCACTCAGAGACCCATCTCGAAGATTCCCAGACGAGCCACCAACTGCCGCGCAACTGGAAATCGTGAACAGGAACAAGGACCGCATTGCTACCTACGTTTCAAGAACAGCGTCTCTAGAGCGCGGACTTCAATACGACAGAAGGCCGTCGAGCGGGCATACAGAGACAGGGATTCTGATGCCCGATGCGGAGACGCGCGAAGGGCATCGTTGCCATACACATATCCATGATCTGAAACAGTCAGAGGGTTCGTACATGACTGGAAGTCACCTCCAGTGGATCAACCTTTGTGGCGATGAGTTGCTCTCATACACCGAAAGCCCAATATTCAATGTGGGACACTGCCTCCTCCGTCGCCATTCATATCAAGAGGGTGTCACCATTCAGTACCTCGATACTAGGCTGGCCATGGCCGCTGACGACACGAGTGAAGCGGCATTCTACCCTGCACTGGACCTATACGAAGCCTATCGAGTACCCGAGGACCCCATGTGGAAGGAGCGCCATGAGAAGAAGTTGAGATCCCGTGTCTTCACACAAGAGTTCTTCTCACACGGGACCATTATCGTCAACGATTCGAGGTTCAAACAAGCACCGAGCGAACACTTGATCAGAGATGGCCTTTACGACATCCTCCCAGCACTGTACGTGCCTCGAAAGTACAAGCGGGCGGGACTGTACGAAGGTCAAGTGGCTTTGCGCAGGCAGGGCTACCCTCCGGAACGTGATCTTTACATCATGGACGGAAGCACAAAACGACGGGCCATCTACTCATACGATAGATGCGCGACTAACTTTCCTTTCACCATTGACCTGCTCACAACGGTCCAGCGAGTAACCCGTAACTTCATGGCCCCGATATCAGTTCATGGCCCTGAGGCCGGAGGGAAAGTCAGCGAGCCTCACCTGCACATATTCCTGCAATTCCTTACCTTCCAGAAGCGACCAAGCAGGGACGTCATATTTATGAAATGGATCAAAGAGCACTATGACGGTAAGCTGTGCTCTCTAGACATGTCATAGCGTGCGCTGACCCCTTTTTAGCTGCCGACGTGCTGGATCTTTACAAAGGGAAAGACGATGATGTGATTCCCGGCTTCACACATGTCGCCGACAATCTGCCGGAGGTCATGCAGTATATTGATCTGGTGCGAGATGCTGGCTCTGTCTTTAGCCTAGCGGATCTTCCGCGGACGGTGGTCGAACGTGTGAACCTGTACACGCGCGAGTGTTATGCTGGCACCGATGCTCGTCTTCAGAAGCGTGCAGTTTCATCTCAAGAATATGCGGATGCGTTGCTCAAGCTTCCTGCTGGGGAGCGAAACACGAAACACCGAACCTCGATGGAAAGGGCGAAAGAGAAGGCAGCCGGGAGAGATGCGACAGATGAGGAGGATTCTGGTAGCGAGCCTGAGGAGGAGTATTCTGATGAGGAAGGAACAGAGGATGGAGACCAGGAGACAGACCAAGATGCAGAAGATGGCGATGCGGGCGAGGGCCAAGTGAGAGGTCTTCTCACAGATGGTCAGGAGCTTGAGACGCTGGAGCAAATTATGGGCGGGTCGAAGAACGAGATGGCGAAGGAGAAAGTGTTGTCGAAAGGCTGGACAGAGCAATGACTCGACGATCGCGAAGAGGATGGCGAACCTGTCGAGGTCGGCAGGGGTAATAAGCATGGGATCAACCATATGGTGAGTATAGATCGATAGCGTCGACAGACTGTTGCGGATTGACCGGGCACTCGACGACTTGGGCCACTGCTAGGCGTATGAAATTGAATCAATTGTGTCGTTGGCTTCCAGAATCTTCGTGGGTACCTCGTTCCCGCATGACTCCTTCCTTGTTTGGCCAGCTGGCTTGAAGTTTTGCCTGTTATCGTCGTAGTCTGCGCCAATTCGCGAAGCACACCATTCCATTCCCATCATCATCCCGACACATTGACAGGCTTCAAGACTTGGGTGAAGACAAAGGACTGTGTGGCGCTGCACCGCCACCTCGGTTCCGCGCCTTCAAAATCCCGCCGAACGGCGACGTCATACTCCAAGATTGCTTACAAGCAGCAAGGCGACGACGGAGTGTTGTTCTGACAGCACACGCGAGCATCCCACCAGCATCCAACCATCGATACAGTACCACTAACGGGTCGCGCTTGCATGTAGCAAACATCCACCATTTGCTCCTTCCACCAACAAAGAAGCGTCACGCCACGCAAGCAAACGACGACTTGCACCGGTCCCGAGTATAACAGCATCACCTCACTTCACCATTCACATCTCTTGGCTACAACACAACATCCGGAGCGATAGCTCCTCCACGACAGCACACACCTAAGAAGCACAAAACATCATCATGGACAGCAACAACCCGCCTCGCCAACGCGAGATAGTATACTGCCACGGCTGCGAGAACGAGTGGTACCGCGACGAGCATGGCCTCACGTGCCCAGAGTGCCAGAGCGACTTCGTGGAGGTAGTAGAAGCCGGCAGCGACCCTCGCGAAGACGAGCAGCACATCCCCGCAGACCCACAACACCCAGGTGACCTCCATGCACCAGATCCGGATGAAGATGACATTGATAACTTACGCTGGGAGGAGACAGGTCCCGGCAGGTACAGAGTGCGAGGTCGATACACAACAGACATACCGCTTGGTCAGGCACAGCAAGCGCAGCAGCAGCCGGGCGGTCTGATGGGTATGGTCGGTGGACTATTGCAAGGCATGCTCACTGGGCCGGGCCAGGCCCAACAGCCTGGTCAGCAGGAAGGGCAGTATCCTCCCGGCAGACCCGCTTCAGCGCCTGGTTCACCTCCACCTGAAGGCCAACCTCGCGGCAGCGGAACATTCATCCGCCAAGGCGGCGGTCCAGGTTTCTCCTACACGATAGCATCGTCCTCGACCAACAACTTCGGCGGCAACCTGTTCCCGCGCAACGCCAACGGCCCACAACCCCGCCAAAACCAACCAGAGCAAATCGAGCAGATGCTCAATCAGATGATGATGAACATCGGCGTCGCCCCTCCCGGTATGCGCGCTGGACCTGGCGGCCACCCCTACCACGACCACGACATGCACCCTGGCTTCGGCGGACCCTTCATGATGGGCGGAGGCGGACCTCCTGGTCAACAGCCCGGTGGCTTCGGCCCGCTCGGCAATATATTCCAACTCTTCGGTGGTGGCGTGAATGGACAGATGGGCGACGCGGTCTTCACCCAGGAAGCGCTCGATCGCGTCGTCACGCAGCTCATGGAGCAGCATCAAGCAGGTAACGCGCCTGGTCCGGCTTCTGCAGAGGCGATCCAGTCCTTGCCTACGCGTGAGATCACGGAGAAGGATCAAGGCGAGAACGGCAAAGCGGAGTGCAGTATCTGTATGGATGAAGTCGAGCTCGGTGGGAAGGTGACTGTGCTGCCGTGCGCGCATTGGTTTCACTTTGACTGTGTGAAGGCGTGGTTGGGGGAGCACGATACGTGTCCGCATTGCAGGCAGGGTATCATGCCCAAGGAACCGGAAGGGCAGCACAGCAATCAACCACGGAGTCCGAATCAGGCGCCGTTGCATGATATGCATAGTCCGCAGTTCGCGAGGCCGGCGGGGCCGCCTGGGGGGTATCCGTTTCCTCCGGCGCAGAATGCTGGTCCGGCGCAGAATGCTGGTGGTGCCCAGGGTGCAGGTGGAGGTGCGGGTGTGTTTGGCAGAATGCGGGATGCATTCGGACGAGGAGCGGGCGGTGCGAGTGGTGGTGGTCCTGGCACTGGCGGCGCTGCTGGCGGTGAAGGAGAAAGCAGAACTGGTTGAGTGTTTCCGACCCAACGAGCACGACGAAATTGCATAATGATACCACGGGTGTGCTTACTGGATTGTGCTTATAGCGATACCCAAGCGGAGCAGCGCAGGCACACGACAGCACAATTCTCTGCCGACGCGCCTTCGCCGCACGCTGAGCAGTCGCAGCTTGCGCAGACCTGCGAGCACTACTCCTGGACTGCCACGATCTGCTTCAGCACAGACGCTTCCGGTAGAGCCGGAGAGCCGTTACAGGCGTGTTCTGGCCAGATGGTCGGAGCTGGGATGGTCGAGACGGGTGCGGGGGGATTCGGTTCCTTGAGAGTTGGCTACTGCAGAGATCAAACTTGGCTATGAGTCTCGAGAAGAATGCTTCGATGCTGAAGCGGTTCCACATCTATCCTACCTAAGCCCTTAGCTAAATTCAACAACAATCAATCCACACAGCAGTCTCCAATCCTACACTAGTCCTACAGCACCTTCCCATCCAAACGTGCCATGCCAGCCCTCGTGTCCAAGCTGAATACTTCACCCAGCATGTTCAACAATCTCACTAACCAACTTCCCATCCTTCACAAACGTCCGCAGTTGCTCGGGGAGCGGACACTCCCGCCCATCGCCCTCCTCATCCTCAGGCGGTAGCACGATATTCACGCTAGAGCATTTAGACGTGAACACTTCTGTGGCCAAACTTTCCTTCCCGAGATACACTGACCCCCCATCAACCTGATCAAGCATAATCGTCGGCACCGCGCCGGTAATCTGGATCGCGAAGCCAGGGCACTTGATCACGTCGACGGAGCTGACGAGGGTATCGACAAGCATCTGCGTTTTCGGCGAATTGTCGATCGAGACGGCGTTCGCCTTCCCGCGGAGGATAATGGTCGTGTTCCGGCATTTGGAGATCAGGACGGACTGGTTAAGCGTTACGTCTATCTGGATCGGTTGGGAGGGGGAGTCGTGGTTTTCGATGAGCCATTTATTGCCGTCTAACTCCTTTTTCGGCGGGGCTTTTGGTTTTTCGGAGACGTCTTTGCGGGAAGAGGCGGTGGAGTTCTGGCGCATGCTAGGAGGTTTGGGCTTGATTTCTGGCCCGGGACTTCTGCTGCGGGAGATGTCGTTGTCGGAGGCGGAGGGGACAACGCTGGAGGTGCGGAGGTTAGGGTTCTTGTGCGTCATTTGGGATTTGTCGACTTTTTTGAGGCCCGAGGTGACGGATTCGCCTTTGTTGAGTTGGGCGAAGACGGCATTCATGTCTGTGGCTCCTGCTTGGGATCCCGATGGGGTAGGGCCAGGAGGTGGCGGAGGAGCGGAGTTGGAGAAGTCAGGGAGCGGAGGAGGTGGAGGAGGGGGAGCGCCGGTGCCGCCGTTGGAGGATGGTGTTTGGGTTTGGGAGGTGCCGTTGATGGTGGAGGAGTCGAAGTCGATGTCGCGGTAGACGGAGACGGCGTCTGAGTCGCCGTTGGAGTTCCAGGTTACGCCGGAGGGGTAGTGTTTTTTGATGTAGGTCTGGAGTGCTTTGAGGAGGGTGTAGTAGGACTGCACGTATTTGACGTGGGCTTGATCGCTGTTGATAAATCAATATTCGGTCCATTGAATGGTTAAAGTCGACTCACGTCTCCTTGTATTTCACCAGCACCCGGTTTCCCCACATCTGCGCGCCACCGATGACTTCTCCGATGTAGTCGCCGGGCTTACCGTCCATCACCAGCCATTGGAGGGCTGTTATGCCTTCTCCTACCATGGCCAGATGGTCTTTGACGGGCGAGCCGCGGTGGCTGTCGCGGATGTCTCCTACCGCTCCCATGTCCTGCTGTAGGTCTGAGAGCAGGTCCATGAATGCGCTGGACTGCGGGTCGGGCTTCTTGGCTTTGGTGGTGGTGAGTAGGAATCGCCGTTGGTCTGCGAAGGCGCTGGCGACGGACGATGCCTGGGAGACAGTTCATCAGCCTCTCTGCTTCGTATATAGATTCATTACCAGCTCGAATATACCTGCTCCTCAATCAACGGATCCAACCCTTTGCTCGCAGCCTGAAAGTCGGCAACCTCCCCCCCAATCAACTCATCCATCTCTTCAATACTAGCTGGCAGTGGCTCCTTGACCGTCTGCACCGTGCCTGTGCTCTCCTGCCGCGACTTGTCGTTCATTGCGCCGGTCAGCTCGGGCATGCTGTTCATCGCCGGAGCCCCACTGGCCGCCGAGAGGGAGCCATTGGGTTGCTGGTCGAGGCCGGAACCTTCGGCAGCGGAGTTGGCGATGTCTTCGAGACGCGAGGTGGCGGCTTCGAGTCTGCGGATGAGGCTGGTAAGCGGGTTGTCCTTGCTGACGGGCACGGGCACGGGGCTGCTGGTGCTGTAGCGGATCGTGTCGCCCGACATGGCCGTAGAGAGGGGTGTGGAGAACATGAGGAGTAGAATTAGGTATGTAGGGGGTAATACCGCTTTATAAGGGTGGTGAGGTTGTTCATGCCCTTTCCACCTGCTGCTCCGTCTCCACCCTGGCTCCCCAGAGCTGCTGCCATTGTCACGCGCCTGTTGCCAAGCTCGGTCGATCGACGATCTCCGCGGGCAGCTGCAGGTCAAATTATGCACACCTCACTTTGGGAAATAGAAGACAGTAATAAGAAATATGAGCGAGGAAGATGAGATGGTCGTCGTCGCCGCAAGCTGACCACTTCCAGCTGCCTTCTGGACCTGGCCCGTTGCGGTCCACGCTAAGGCAGTGCTTGATCTGCCTTCGTGGGCGCCACTGCCGCCTTCCGTGCCGTCGAGAGAAACCTTCCCAATCCAACCCACTCCAACACTCCAAGCTCCGCAGGCTCTCCCAAAGACAACTCCATCAACGCACGCTGCCACGACACAGGATCGCTATGCCAAGGGTTCGGTTCGTGGCACCAATGCACCAGCCGTGCGACCTAGACCTACCTCTGGGCAGGATATAAGACTTCCATCGCCCCTGGACTGGTTGAAGCCTAGGTCTCCTCGTCTCGTGTACATGGGGTGCTTCTCGGAAAGAGTAACGACGCCTAGCCAGGTACCTCGAGGCCTTCGTTTCCTCGAAGGATATATTGATGCACGAGACTGTCACTACTCAGTGGCCGCAATATGGCACGACTCGATCAGATATGCTTCCAAACGTCGTATATGCTTCTGCCATCGTACCTGGGACTGGGAACACCGCCTTGACGGGGTTCAAATTTAGCTGGCCATTCCATTTCATGGACTTGACACGTGAGCATGCATATCGTGACCGCCAGCTCTGGATCAGTGCAAACGCAGCCCAGGAAAAGTTTGGTACTTCATTGCACAGTCATTACATCGTCTTTTTGAAGCCACGACACAGTCATGTTCTTGTCTAGCAATATCTCGGGAGTTCTTGATCCTGCCGACTTCTTCCTTCGGTAAATAACATATCTCCTTGATCTCTTCCCTAACCTTCTGAGACCGTTCAAAATTCCCACCGGCTGCCAGCTTTTCCAGACCGCTTGCAGATCGACCGCTTTGTCGAACAGATCCTGGTCGCCAGTCTCGGCGCACGCCGGCCCTCCAGCGAAGGACTAACGACGAGGCAGCTCGTCAAACGTCCGCTGCAACAATTCAGCAGCGTCGGGACCATCGTTCTGGCCCACGCACTCCGCGACCACAGCCTCACACCATCCGTCAAGTGGCACCCACCGACCTGTGGAAGATGTAGTAGTCGAACAGCGGGGTCGGCAGCAAACACGGCGTGCTAGATATCAGGATCGCCAGGAATCACGGCGTGCTTACAGCCAGGCTGATCAACGTTGGGTTGATGAGGCTATAGCTCGATTAAACGCTAGCAACAGGGCAAGTCCACGGCGGATAGAGCAGAGTGGGAAGATCGATCAGGCTATGACTCTCATGGATGCTGGCGAGTTGATTGAAGGTCGTAGGATTCTATAGGGTATCGGACTCGATGGCGCTCCTGAGATACCAAGCCCTCGCCACAGGGAGGAACCGGCCGCAAGTTCAAGCACGAGCGAGGTGTCCGGCTACGGAGACTTCGTCCGCCCGTCTGCACGGAGGAGGACGAGCAACTCCTTCTTCTCGGTCGAGAGATCGCGGTTGAGTGACGAGGATATCAGCAGGGATAGTAGCCGGGATACCAGCCGGGATCACTTTACCGAAGAATGGATGATTGAACACGTCAGCCGCCCGTCTGCTCGTCGGTCTACGAGCAGCTTCACCTCTCCAGACGTGAGAGAACGATTGAACGACGATGATGTAAGCAGCCGGGAGCACACTACCGAACGATTAACAAGATCTGCGGAGACCAGCCCCCGTCAGGAACTCTGGCAAGGTCCACAAGAAGAATCGGACGTGCTGGACGCTTCGCGCAATCTCGAGGCAGAACTCCGTCTCCTGGTCGCAAGGAGAAGTCCAACATCAGCAGATCGCGATCGTCCCATCGAGAGGCGCTTACTCATCGACGACTACTTCCTGCCGCCCAATGTCGAAGCTGCAGCATTCTTTTTCGAGACTGACGCAGCACGTCGACGTCTTCGTCGTGTCATTGAGGCGCTCTATCCGTCCGGTGTCCCCCTGCAACATATTTTCCTGATTATTGACGAACCGCATCGCCGCAGCAGTGAGCACGTACCCAACATCATCTTCGCTGGTCTGGGCACCGGCCCCACACACATCATTATGTCCTCGTTCACCTCCGCTGCGTTGTTGAGGCTCATCGCGCGGCACGGGTTTGTACCGCACATCAATGTCAACTCGCTCGTGTTCGTGCATACGCAACAGGATCACACACTGGTGCCGGTACCTGCCACAGCCACGGCGCAACCTCCCACCCGTCGTCCACATCGTGAACGTATCGTACGGGTTGAAATTGCTCAGTCAACTGCTCAGTCAGCAAGGCAGCAGGCAACGAGACGGATCTTGGTGCAGGCAGATCTGGCAGGCGAACGCTCAGCGACTTGTATAATCTGCTTGGAGGAGAAGAGTGTTGGAGACGAGATCACTATGCTGCCTTGTGCGCATTGGTTTGATGTAGCGTGCATAAAGACGTGGTTGGAAGAGAAGAGTAGTTCTCCGAGTTGCAGGGCGGTGGTTGATGGGCTCTGAACGAGGTCTACGAGTCGAACTTGGGAGGTGTTTAAGATTACTGCGTAATTAATCTTCAATGAAGCCAAGGCAGAAGATCTGTTTCTGGATGGATGTGGTGCTTGAGTTTTGTTCGGATGTAGCTAGCAGTCCTTAACATTCTGTTGACAACGACCACACTTGAGTGTTTTGACGTGTTACTATGAGTAGGTTTGAGTGACTGCGCTATGCTCATAATCCCCCCGTCCCAAAAGAGCTCCACCCAGCGGTTGGGTGTGCGTGTTCACGAGCGTCCTGACAAGGCGTTCGGCAAAGTCCTGTGTCTTGGAAGCTCTTCCTCCAGTCCACAACACTGACCAGATACCTCTCCCCTGGGTAACTTGACGCTGTCGTGCTCGGGCTGCTGCTCAGTCCACTCCTTTCCCCGGATGCATTGTCATCTGCGACGGTGTCCCGTCGATTGTCGCATCTCCACGAAGGGTATTCTTGACATATGCCAGCAGGGTGTTCCAGGTCAGTACCAAAAGAGCTCGACAGAAGAGCGCAGTGAGAATTGGTAGTGCTACCCAGCCCGAGAGAAATGAAAGAGATGAGAAGCACAGCATGAAGGATCGTGCATACTACCACAACAAATACCAGGAGTGGTAGGGTAGCTACCGAAGACGTGTCGTGAAGAACAGTCAGAGGGTAAAGGACGCACATCTTGCTGCCTTCACAGACCAGGGAGAAGAGCCGGAGAGACTTGTGGAGGATATTTGACACCTGCGACAGGAGGAAAAAGCGACGGCGTGTCACGCAGTAGGAGCTGGAGTTTTCGGTCGCATTCAAACGTCAGAATGGCATTGGAAGGCGTAAGGAAGGTGTTGTGGTTCACAAAAGGAGGAAGTGTGGAAGTGGGGTGCCTGTGTCTCTGGAAGCGATTCCTTGGCAAACTCTGTTCGAACCTCACCTTCATGCGTCGCTTTGACTCCGATCATCAGCACAGGAGCACTCCATCCCAAAGTTTCTAGTCAGTATGGCTGAGGCGAGCGGCGACACCGACTTCCCATGGCACTATGGTGTCTTTGACGCCCACTGCCATCCCACAAGCACGCTGTCAAGTCTGCAGGCCATCCCGAGCATGCGCGCAAAGACCTTGACCGTGATGGCAACTCGAGCTCAAGACCAAGAGCTTGTTGCTCGAGCTGCTGATGAGTATGGTATCGCTCCGGAAGATGTGGCGAACCAGGAGATGGATTGGAGGTAGGTCAGGCGCAAAGGTACTGCCCACCGATCACACCGAAAGCCCAATGCTTATAATGTACCAAAGAGAGGGCCATAAGATCATTCCAGCATTTGGCTGGCATCCATGGTTCTCCCATCAGATGTTCGATGAGGACGACTACGATGGCGCTAGAAGTCTCACTCTGGACCAGAAAGTGGCCCACTACCAGTCTGTGCTACATCCACGCTCTGACGACACGGATTTTCTCCGCACCCTCCCAGAGCCACGGCGCTTTGGAGAGTTTTTGGACCAGACCAAGACGTATCTCCAACGATACCCACTTGCACTGGTTGGAGAAATCGGCCTCGATCGATCTTTTCGAATCCCGGAAGCATGGCTCCCAGGCGACGTTGATTTGCGAGACGATGCTTTGACACCAGGCGGTCGGGAGGGGAGGCAGCTCAGCCCCTACAGAGTAAGCATGGACCATCAGAGGAAGGTTTTGCTCGCACAGCTACGGCTGGCTGGTGAACTGCAACGGGCGGTGTCTGTTCATGGTGTGCAAGCTCATGGCGTAGTCTATGGAACGCTCGCGGAGTCTTGGAAGGGCTATGAAAGGAAGGTACCAAGCAAGAGGGAGAAGAAGCGGCAAGAAGACTCAGCAAAGCGCGATGCCGAGCCCACCGATGCCTCAGACGATGAAGAAGCATCAACAGCTTCGAAACCCTTCCCTCCGAGAATATGCTTGCACTCGTACTCTGGACCAGCTGAGAACGTCAAGCAATATACCAACCCTTCCGTGCCTGCTCAGATCTTCTTCAGCTTCAGCACGACTATCAACAGCTGGGCTGAAGACGGAAACGGCAAGGTCGAGGCGGCACTGAGAGCTGTTCCGGATGATAGCGTATTGATCGAGAGTGACCTGCACACCGCTGGAGAACGGATGGATCGATATTTGGAGGAAGCCGTCCGGAAGATCTGTCTCGTCAAAGGCTGGAGGCTGGAGGACGGAGTTGTGCGACTGGCCAAGAACTGGATGCGGTTCGTGTTCGGTCACAGCTGAAGCATCTGCTGCGATATGGCCAGCATTTGGCCCTGCTCCCTGTCCATCCTCGTCACTGCCGCCATGCGAATGCTACTCCTACCAGTCCTGGATCGCATACCTCGAAGCAGAAGAATGCCTGTATCGGAAGCGACCGGGCGGAGTCGCTGCACTACGTACCCCGGGTTCCATTTCGTGGTGTGGTCCGCAAGTCGAGCTGGACGCCATGATCAGCATCGAGCCATGCCAACTCCGGATTGCCTTTCTAAAAGGTGTTTGCAAGAACTCCAGATGGCATGGACACTGACATGCTTGGTCTGGACTTTCATGCTGCCTTTGTTGCTGCCTTCATAAGGTTGCTAGCAAGAAGCCAACAACTTGTGGACTGAGGAGATTATTGTCTTTCCGTCTGAGCAAGACTACCGCTTTGATCGTACACACGCCCATTCCAGCTTCTTTGTTGCCATACTTGTGTGGTACGCCAACGCGACAGTAAGAAGCGATAAGTATCTCTGCTCGTCCCAGCTCAGTATCACAGAGTCGTCAGTGTTTCAGACGGGGTGCTTGCCTTTTTCTTACCTCATCTGTTATACATGCATGCTCACAGTCGTATAGACGAGACAGTCCTTTCCCTCTCGGCCAACCTTTCCATGGGTCACCAAAGTATTCTCCGAGAATCTACCTTTGTTGCGCCAGCAGCCAGTAACAGCCTTTGCCGTGCTGATATGTCATTCACGCATTTTTGGAGGTTACACAAACGCCACATAGCGCTCCGAGTGGCCTAGCGTCCCACAGGTGATTGTACTGTTTCACCTCGTGGTCCGAGCGGTACTTATATCCAAGCCGCGCACTTTCCATCTTCGCCTTCTCTACAACAACTTCCTCGCAGATATTGCACAGCACTACCACTTGTCGCTTTCCCCAAATACATTGTCAACATCCATTACATCACAGTCGCAGACTTCGGCCACTCCACACCCACCGCGCCGTCCTCACCATGGACGAAGAGTGGGTAGGCGCTATCATGAACGAGGATTCCACGGACGGCGATCGCATGGACGAAGAATCCTCGGATGAAGAGTACATCCCACGAGCATTCTGGGAGCGAGATATGGCAGAAGACCACGTAGTCGTTCGCTTCAACGGCATGCAGCTATTGAGGCCTGGCTTCGGAGAGCAGTACCTGGCCGATCTTGCTCAGCTCGGTCTCCCCAACTGGGCACAGGGTGGTCGGTCCGCTGAGGCCGCCTTCACCGAACTCTTCCGCATCCGGTCAACTGTGGGCCACGCACATGACTTGGAACGTGGCAGTCAACCCCCACCTCCGGAGTCGCATCTCATCGATTATGAACCTCTTGGACTGACAGGAGACGTCACTCACACTCCCGTCGGCCAGCAACGCCAGCAACATGATGACCATATCAGCCCACGTTCTTCACACAGCTACAACGACAACGCTCAGCTCCTTTCACGTCAGCTTCCCCCCCAGCGGTCTCCCTCGTTTGATCCTCAACAGCCGCACGACCCAGCTATCTTCCGTGCCAATTTTGCGAACCACGACTCCTTCAATCGCCAAGATATACCGCCAACCAGCAACAACAGTCAGCATGCAACTACAGCACCACCTCATCCACACTATCAAGTTCAGGTCGAAGAAGGCTTGATTCCACGTCGCCATCCTCGCGTTGGAAACCCGTTCAATCAGCATCGGCAGACCTACGACCAGCACCGTCAGCGCTATGACAACGAGTTACCTGATCCGCGGAGTTCGTTCCGGTCCAACCGTCAAGCATTACACAATACGTCCATCAACACCAACTCAACAGCGCGTAACTCAGCTGGCGCCTCCCTTCCGTCAGATCTGGACGGCTCACCACCCCTTTACCAAGGCCGTGGCGGTGGTCAGTCGCTCGCAAACATCTCTCAGTTCAGACCTCTACCAGGACAGCACAATCCCATCCCCAACAATTCGACAGCTGGCTCAAGCACCATTAGCAGCGCTCATCCACTCACTCAGAACCACACCTACGGCAACCCTCAGCCTCCTCCAGTCGCGCAACACAATCCACCACCACTACCTGCTGACCGTCTGCCGATGGGCCACATCACCAACCCAACACTCACTTACACTGGTGCAATCTATGGAGCGCAGACTCGAGAGCGACCACCAGCCAGGGTGCAGCCGCCAGCAACCATCGCCATTGGAATAATCGAGATGTGCACCTTTCTACCCAACTGGTTCCAGCTTCCGAGAGTAGCTATGCGTGCGGTGCATGGTGGTTGGGGTGCTCTGGATCTGGCAAAGGCACAACTTCAACCTTTAGGACAGTTGGCAAAAGACGACCTCAGTACAGCTAGAGCTCGTATCGGGAAGCAGCTGAAGGAAGGAGCTGTGGTGTGTCACAACTGGACTGGTGACTTCAAGACGGAAGTTGTCCGTGCAACGTTTGGTGCGACTTTCGGAACCGACATGACTTCTGCCACCTAGGCGGTGCGGAGTACAGGAGGTTCCTTCGCTCACATCAGGCTGAAGGACATATACGATTGCGTACCACAAGCTCAGTGGCCCACTGGACACGATCGTCTTCTTCTGACTCAGTGCTTTGAGTACGCCGTCAACAACGAACATCTAGACCTCGACACCAGCCATATTGACTGGATCGTGACCAACCACACCAGGGCTGATGCGAACGTCACTGCAGCTACGAACGCGCAGACTCACGATGAGGAGGCTCTGAACAGGCTCAAAGCAAGCCTTGGGTGATGGTCAAGCAATGTGGCCTGCAGGCATTGTAGTCTCGAGAGGGCGATGCGATAGATGGATAGGCTCGGTCACAGAGTCTGCTTATTGTCGCTGCGACTGTGCCTGACCGAAGATGCGGAAAGGGCGATATGCAGGGTAGACAGATGCAATCATGAATTACACCAAAATACACAACTACCGTCCCTATCCTCATGTCATTCCATGCCTGTAATGAGGGTGATATCCACATATGCCTCGGATGTGGGTACATACAGGTCTACAGCTCGTCTCTTGCCCCTCGGTCGACTAGTGATTTAGTCAGTGACGATGCTGGATCACGGCCAAGTTCTGGCGTTCCCGAAGGATGAATGAGACGAGACAATGAATTGGGTAGATCTATGCGGAGATCTCCACATTGCGGGGCGAACCGAGATCTGGGCAAGGTTTCGACCTTTCCCGCGCGTAGGCTCGTTCAGCTCACCTATCGGTACCCATATCAAGGCGCTGTGTCGCGCTGGGATTGAAGTAGACTACAGCATTGCTTCAGCGTTCCAAAGAAGCCTCATCGATGCTCCAGCAGACAATTGAGAGCTTGGCGGCACTTGGTCACCACGGTCGACCTTGTGACCCTTCTCGACTGCTTGCCACTGGAATGACGACTGCGTTTTGATGGATCCGTTTATACGTCCCAGATTCCGACGATACACAACGTCTACCGGACGCTCCGTGGCCTCGCTTGATGTTATCAGCTACAACGCCTCCTGCCACAGGTTGATATCTTCCACGCACTTGGCGAGATAAGTATGCCCTCAAACATTCGCCCACTCCGAAAACAATGGCCTGTGCTCCCTCTCCACACCATCGAGACCACTCAGTAGTCTTGCGGTCCGCTTCCAAGAGCTCTTGAGCATTTACCTTGGCAGGCTTGGAAAACCAGCGGAGCGGAGAGGATAGCCCACCCCAAGGTCAAGCAAGTCTGAAGTTACAACGTCCACACTTGGCGACAGATCCTGTCCATTCGCAAAATGGAAGGTGTCGCCTTCCACGCGACGTCTGGAAGAAGTATCCTGAGATGTCCATTGGCCCGACCCAAGGACGAGCCTTGCCAAGGCTTGGTTTGCGAAAGTAATATTCAATGGTCGTACTTGGCTACACATGCCCAGTCCAAATTCCACCGCGGTTCACCCAAGAGTTAGGTCCATCGCGTGAGGGGAGACGAGGTAAGGTAGCGTGGCCATGCGGCACGACCATGTCCCCAAGCTGGGGTACAAATAATGATGGCTTCCCGGGGCCATGGCTCGCACGCGTGCATCTCGCCCTTCCTCTGCGTATTCCATCGGCTTTCTGTGCTAACCAACGATATGGACGCCAAAGACAACCACGCGGTGGTTGGCTCAGAGAAGGGCTTCACACCATCTGATAGTGATGGCGACGTTGTTACTACTCACAATGCGGAGCGACCTGGCTTGATGACTCGCTTGGGTTTGACTGGCGCATCATTCCAGCGCAGAACACTCGACGACAAGCACAATCAATTGAACAAGACACTCAAGACTCGCCACTTGAACATGATTGCGATTGGAGGCTCTATTGGAGCCGGTCTGTTCGTGGGCTCAGGCGGCGCTTTGGCGACTGGTGGTCCGGCTGGGCTTCTGATCGCCTTTTCGATCATCGGCATCATGATGTTCATGGTCGTATACGCGCTCGGGGAGCTTGCAATTCAGTATGCATTCTTGGTGGACCGGGGTCATATTAAAAGTGCTGACTCTGAACTCTAGATATCCTATCTCTGGTGGTTTCTATACCTACTCGACTCGATTCATCGATCCCGCGTGGGGCTTTGCCATGGGCTGGAATTACGTCTTCCAATGGGCAATTGTACTGCCATTGGAACTCGTCGTTGCTGGTTTTACGGTCAATTTTTGGCCAAACGACGTCAACGTAGCTGTCTGGATCACACTGTTCTTCGCCGTCATTATTTTCATCAACATCTTCGGTGTCCTCGGCTATGCGGAAGAAGAATTCTGGGTTGCTGGCTTGAAGCTGATCACGATCATCATCTTCCTGTTCATGGGTCTCATCTTCGTAGGTTCAATGAGCAACAGTCTCCCATTCGTGTATGCTACTACTGACTAGATCCCACAGGTCCTTGGTGGTGGCCCTTCCAGCGGCAAGTTCAGTGAATACTGGGGCGCTAGAACTTGGTATAACCCAGGCGCATTCGCAGATGGTTTCTATGGAGTCTGCGCGGTGTTCGTTACCGCAGCCTTCTCCTTCTCAGGCACCGAACTAGTTGGTCTTGCGGCTGCCGAATCAGCGACCCCTCAGGCGTCTCTCCCAAGCGCCATCAAACAGGTCTTCTGGCGCATTACCTTGTTCTACATCCTCTCGCTAACCTTTGTCGGACTCCTGGTACCTCACGATGACAAACGCCTTCTTGGTTCTGGATATATTGACGTAACGGCTAGTCCGTTCGTCATTGTTGCCGTGGACGCTGGTATTCCTCGCTTCGGTGGCTTCGTCAACGTTGTCATCCTACTTGCCGTGATCTCTATTGGCCTATCTGGCGTTTACGGCGGCTCACGCACCCTGACCGCTCTTGCGGAACAAGGCTATGCACCGAAGATTTTCGGATATATTGACCGAGCTGGCCGACCACTTTTCAGTGTGCTTTTCGTCCTTGCCTTCGGTCCAATTGCCTACGTCAGCTTGGCCGCAGCAGGCGATGTAGTCTTCTCTTGGTTGGTTGCATTGTCCGGTCTGGCAGCTCTGTTCACTTGGGGGTCCATCTGCTTGGCACACATCAGGTTCCGTGCCGCCTGGAAACATCACGGCCACAAGCTGGACGAACTTGCATGGAAATCTCCCTTCGGCGCTATAGGCTCATGGATCGGACTCATCCTCATCATCCTCGTCCTTATCGCACAGGTGTGTAATGATAGGCTTTACTACACAGAAACAAGCTAACGGTGTACAAATAGTTCTACACTGCGATTAAGCCCATGACAGCATACGCCTTCTTCAACTCTTACCTTGCACTCTTCGTCGTCCTTCTCTTCTACGCAATCGGATACGCCTGGAAGCGTGAAGGCTGGAAGAAAGTTAGCCAGATTGACGTCGACTCTGGTCGACGCCAGCTTAACTTTGAAGAGTACGAGAAACTGAAGGCAAGGAAGGCTGGCTGGCCGATGTGGAAGAGAGTGCTCGATTACGTGTTTTAGGATGACGTTTTCAAAGGTGATGGATGAGGAGGCAAAGAGCATTCTCTAAAGGGCAGTTTGAATACCAGGCTGGCTCGTCCTGTAAACAGTACGTCAAATACTATGGTCAAGCCCATTTCTGACTCTTCGTTGCGGTCAATGCTTTATGCTCAATCACCACCCACTTCACCTTTGCTCTCAACAACAACGGGAAACATGCATTTGTTTACGTGGTCCAATATGTAGGTGAATGTGCCTTGCAATGTTCTCATGACTCAAGTTCTTCGTGACTGTAAAGCGACACCGACACTGTCTCGCATATCATTCACCTGATTGGCAGTGACTCAGCGTGAATACGAACTGAGTGTTTACTTAAATGCAGCCTGATAGAGGCATTCAGTACTGCGGTGATCAGACGTAACATCTTCTCATATCAAACCTCAGCTGGCAGTCAGTGCGACATCAGCATTACACTACAGAGAAGCAAGCGGACGTTACGGGACTTCTAGCAAACAACGATAAGCCGACACGGTCAGCGCACCACATTGCACGACTGGCTCTGATCATCGACCCATGGACACCGACGACAACTATCTCGCCGACACTGAAGATCATCTGCATCCAATATGGCTCAGCCTCTCACGAGATTTCGAGGACCGGCGCGCTGGGGAAGCACAGACGTGCAATCAGCTTCTCACACAGCATCTGCACTGTTCTGTTGGGGCCTGGAACTGCGATGATGGCGGCTGGACGTTCCAGCTTCCATATATGACGATTCGAGTGCACCACGACGAATCCGGACCACTCGCCGCGGCGGCCGAAAGCGATGTGATGCCGCGAAGGTACCTTGACGGACTGAGGTGGAGCTCCGAGCATTGCTGCGCGAGCCAGACGAGCTTGAGTATAGTACGTTTGGGCTAGCCTGCACTCTGCTTCGGACAATCGAGGAGGCTGCGGCGTGGCAAGGACTGTGGTACAACAGGTTGACCCAACCCCGAGGACGTCGGGCCGGGCAAGGCGCAACTATCAGGCCCCCTCGTGAATTTGAAGAGCGGCAACGGAGAGCTAGAGTTGGCACCCTTGGCTTCGATGCTCGGAACATTCGAGGTTACGGGTCTGTCCTCGACAGTCACTTCGGAGGTAAGCGTTGAGAAGGTTGTCTTTCGAATCGTGGAGCACTGACTAAGTCTCGCATGGCAGTGAATCTCCGCAGCGTCGACGATACTGCAGCAACGCTTCTCGGCAGGCCTATCGAGGACGTCTGCAGGAGCATTGACCAAGACTTCCGTATCCTGCATGTGGAACCAGTGTTCCGCGATGATCTTGTATCGGCCTTTCGAACTCGTCAGGAGCAGATCTCCGATCACCTCCTCGGCATGTCTCACGATTCGTTGCGTCAAAGTGTACCATCTACAGTCATCCGGCCCAACTCGAGTGACGACACTAAGGAGGGGCTTGCACGACAGCTGGCCATGCCGAAGATCACATTTCATGGTGCCCCCAGAGGAGTCATCAAGTCCATCGTCCGGTACGGGTTCCTTGTTCCAGGATCGAAGGTCGGTAGTACGGGCACGACTTTGGACGTGAAGTGCGGCTCTACCTACGGCACTGGCATCTATTCAAGTCCAGACGCAAGTTTCGCTTCTCACTACCTTGATTACCAGACCGGTGACATCAAGCTTTCACGACCCAGCGACGTTCCCGGCATGAGATTGATCGTCTGCGCAACCTTGATGGGGCGATCCATGCAAGTTGCACCATTCGAAGCCCGACGAGTCGACGGTACATTGAACCCCGAAGCTCATTCTCATGTCGCCAAAACCGGTTTGGAGTACATCGTCTTTGAAAGCTCACAAATCATTCCTTGCTATGTGCTTCACCTTGACTATGGTGCGGATCACGCGAAAGCCGAGTACGAGAAACTGCGCAACAATCCAACAGCATACTTCCAGCGGCGCTCGAAGAAGAACAAATCGGAGAGCAACGACGAGTGGGAAGAATGGTACAAACTGTGCCCGGGCGAGATCCAGGATAAGAAGGTCGCGTTGAAAGCATCTGCACGAAAATACCTGCCTTATGGATTTGGGCCCGCACGGGTGAGCAGTAAATGGTAAAGCATTCTCGAAGATAGCGCTGACGTTTGCACTCGTTTCGATCGCAGGGAACCAGCTTTGTCGTCGAAGACATGGCCGAGAACTCAGACGACGAGGAACTTTATGGTGATTTCCAGTATCAGCGTATCGAACAGGAGAACGAGATCCAAGAGGCAAGGTCGACGAAGAAAGGAGCGAGTTGGTTTGATGAATATCAACTGGTGCGCAAGAGCGATGATGAGCTCGACTTCGGCACTCGGGATTTCATATAGACAAATGCCTATCCGAAGGTGCTACAATAGGGCTGCCAGGATGGACGTCGGTATTGCTAGGAAACGAGAATCGCAGGAGGACGAGGGCGGCCGACGTCGTTACCCTTTGGGCGACTGAGCGCAGGTCCAGCGGCAGTCGAGGAAGTCAGGGCTTCGATGGACTCGAAGTTTGTGCGAATACCATCTCGGAGATGACGTTGCTAAGCGTGAGAGATTCTGCCGTACTTCGAATCATATGTCGCTCGATACAAACGTAGACAGGACGATTGTTCATATTTCATATGCGGCCTAAGCTTCTCACGCTAACCTCTTTTGATTTATGCAAGCTTCCTTCGTGCAACCTTGTGCTTTACATTTACTACGCAACCTTTAAGCATCCGTACGGCAAGATGCCACCACGAAAGAAAGCACGCGTGTCTCAGGCGACCTCGCCGACGCCTACCTCCCAGCCCAAAACACCGACACCTGCACAAAGCTCACCCAGCAAGACGGAGCAACAGCTCCTCGATGACCCATGGACCGACGAAGAAGAGATCGGCCTCTTCAAGGGACTGATGCGGTGGAAGCCGACAGGTACGCAGGCTCGAATCAACAACATATGTTAGCGGTGCTGATAAGGCGAGCAGGCTGATGGCAAGCTAGGCATACACAAGCACTTCCACCTCATGTCCTTACACCAGTACCTCTCCGACGGTGGGTACATCCACCCGAGGAACGAGCACACGAAACCAGCTGGCATTTGGCGTAAGCTGGAGATACTCTACAATCTTGAAGCTCTAGACGAGCGCGAAGATGCGCGGCAGCTGGAAAAGGTGGAGATCCCAGCTGCTTTTCGCGTCAAGCACACGGATGAGGATGGAGAGGTCAGCAGCAGCGCGGATGATGACGCGGATGTCTACAGTGATGCTGCCAACAAGATCGACAACGAAGACTTCGAGCTACCAAACGCGGAGTTCGGGCAGGACAAATGGGAGCGGAGACTGGAAGGTGGAAAGCAGAGGAAGGGTTCGAGCCCGATGGTGCTTGCGGAACTAAACATGGCGAGCGAGCCACCTGTGAGGTTTACGCCCAGCTTCAGCATCGAGCCGAGCGAAACTGCTACACCTACGTCGAGGAAGGGAAGGAGTGGACCGAGGGGAAGAGCAGCTGGGGGTGCAGCTGGCTCCGGCGCAAGAAGATCTGCCAGGCAAGCAGAGAGTGTTGCAGATGATGATGACCAGGACGAAGAGGACGGAGAAGACGAGCCAGACGAAGCAGAGGAGGACGACGACGAGAGTGCACAGAGCACGCCTGCTCCACGAAGTACTCGCAGGACGAAAGGCGCCCGTGGGCGTTCGACGCGAGGTCAGAGAGGCGGCCGTAGAGGTAGGTAGAGATCTCAACAATTGATAACCTTGCGTCCGTTCAGTTAGACCACGATCTGCCGTCCGACTTCGTTGCTACACGATGCCCGATAACGATTCAGGAGACAAACTTGTGGGTAAACCATAATCTATGCATACACAAGGCCGCTACCAGACTGTCAACGATGAGCGTACCATCTCTGGAACCACAATGGCCCAGGACCAGAACAACAACGCCCGCGAGCTCGAAAGGGTGATTCAACAGCCGAGAAGCAGTGTCGACTCCGATGCAGATATCACAAGACTCATCCAGTAAGTTGCAATCTTCCCCTTCAGCGATCTTTGCGTCTATGGGTGTTGTGATCGGCGAGATCAAGCCGCTGTGGTGCAAGAGTTCTCCTAGACAGCATCGTGCACTAATAGGGGGCTCTGAAATCCTTTCGGCTCATCGACAGCTCCGAGACACTTGCTGACCCTCCTGCTCATTGCTTCGCGGCCATGACTTAAAGCTTTTGCTCACACGGGACAACTCAGTTAATGCTCCTCTCAGCTCATACACGAACTACACTCACGCTGACCTCCGTAACGGCTGTCGGGTGGCGCAAGATCAGAACATGGCCGCCAACGCGAGGTTAAGGGTTGCAATGGCCACGGAGCGGGATAGGTTGGATGATCAGATCGCCAAGCTCGATATGGAGATGAGTATAGCGCAGCTTGATCTGCGAGATATGCAGCGGAAGACTGCGAATGGGATGAAAGATAGCATTTGCGTACTGCTCACACGCCAGTGGGCTTATGAGAAGCAGAGGAGGGAGCTTGAGAGGAGGAGTTTTGATGGTGAGGCGTGAGACGGGGTTATCGGCCTTGTTGCAAACCACAATTGATTTTCGTCGGCTACAGGACCTGTATTGATATAGGCTGCTCACCAGATCGTTCCAGCTTGTCCTTCACGTTGGTGACATCGGCTTGAGTGCCACGCCTGGAGATTTGTCTGATCTAGAAGCCAGATCGTACCATAGCCAAACTTGCTCCTCGCCATTGCTGTGACAAGATCGTTTAGTATGCAGCCCAAGATGCTCGAATGTTGTTGTAGGGATTGTCACGTCGCAAACGACCCGCTTTATCACTCCATTGGTCATGAGCAGGAGATACAGGACGTGGTATCACTCTTTCGCGCTCACAGACTTGCAATGAAGAAGTCCGCTCTCGGTGCTGGCTGCACTGCCAATCTGACAGCACGAGAGAGCGCGATATGCGAAAGAGGAGGAGGAAGTTCTCTGCGAGCCAAGAAGTGATGTCGATTAGCGCCGGCGCCGGAACAACTGAGCTTCCGGTCTCGCTTCTGTAAATACCAAGACTCCACACCTTCAGAAGACTCTGTCCTATTACTGCTCCACATCGCCATGCTATCACGGCCATGGAGACACTAGACGGCACCGAGTGGGATGTGGTGATAGCTGACACTGGCTTCGCGTCCTCTCTGCTCGCCCTGTACGTCACAACGCAGCCTGACTTGCACCTCCCAGGCTAACTAACAGAAGTCCGCCATGAAGCTCCCTGTCGCGCTCCGGGAAGCGCATCCTCCATCTCGATCCGAACGAATACTACGGCGGGGCTGAAGCGGCGTTCAGTCTCGCGGAGGCCGAGACGTGGGCCTTGCGCTGGTCGGAGAGCACAGATGGCGCGACATTCAGTCATGCGTCAGTAACAAAGCCATCTTTAAGTGGTGACAGCAAACTTCTATCCTCGCGGGCATACTCCTTGGCTCTGGCACCACATCTGATCTACGCAAGATCCAATAATGTGCCTGCTCTGGTCTCATCGCAATGCCACAACCAGCTGGACTTTCAAGCCGTTGGCTCGTGGTTTGTGCTGAACCCGTTCGATGATGCCCTGACATCATCGTCTCGCTTGATCAGAGTACCGAGTTCGAGAGAGGATGTTTTCCAGGATGCAAGTCTGGCATTGAAGGCCAAACGAGCTCTCATGAAGTTCCTGCGGTTCGTGGCAAGCTACGAAGAGCAGACCGAGACATGGAACGATAGCCGCGATCAGTCATTCTCATTATTTCTGGAGCAGAAGTTTGGCCTTCCTGCTGCGTCTCACGAACCTATCATGGCGCTAACGATGTCCACAACTCCAGCATCGTCTACAACCACTGGGTTTGCTCTTCCTAGGATAGCACAGCACCTTCGAAGTATTGGCATCTTCGGTCCCGGGTTTGGTGCTGTGCTACCAAAATGGGGTGGTCTTGCCGAGATCGCGCAAGTGGCGTGCCGAGCTGGTGCAGTCGGCGGAGGCGTATACGTGCTGAATAAGGCTATCAAGGAAGCAGCCAAGGTTGAGCAAAGCGATACTATCGCATTGACGCTGGATGGGAATGAAAGGGTTTCAACGACGTGGCTATGTGGCTCGACAGAGACGACGCGGTGGACAGGCTGCACGCCCGCCGTGTCTGAAGAGGACTTCACCACCATTTCGAGGAGTATTTCTATCGTCTCCTCACCGCTGAGCCACCTCTTCCCTCCGACATCTGAGGGTGGCGTTACGCCTGCAGGAGCAGTCGTCGTCGTACCATCGCCTGACGCCAGTGAACCGCCAGTGCATATACTGGTCCATACTTCGGACGCCGGCGAGTGTCCGATGGATCAAAGTAAGTCATCTTCTACTATACCAATTCACATCTTTGCTATGATGATACAAACCTTGAATACTTATCTACATTGTCTGAACTGCATTGACGATAAAAATCTCTGACAAACTGATCATGCCCCCGTCACTGCCTACAACCTGCTCCATCTAAGTTGAGAGTGATATGCTAACATCTCTCAAAGGTGTTGCCTATGCCTCGGTAGCTCTTCCCTCAGATACTGGGTATCCTCGATTGGAACGAGCCATCTCAGACTTGCTCCTCAGTGCGGAGGATGCTCAGCCGGAGCTTCTTTGGACATTACGATATCAGCAACGAACAAACCTAAGCACGCAAGCATTGCGCGAGAGTGGCGGCCTGATCAATCTTCCAGCATTACGTGACGACCTTGTGCTCGATGATTCGGTCCTGGATGGAGTACGACAAGCTTGGCAAAGCATCACCAGTGAGGAGCAGAGTGTGTTCATGAAGTTCGAGGCACGGGAGGGTGGAGAAGAAGAAGAATAGGCTTCTTCAGCTGTTGCGGAGCCCTGGGAGCTTGTGGAAAGCCTAGTAGCTCCTACATGTATGACATACCTGAATTCGCTGACCCGCGCCGCGAGCAAGCACGCAATGTTCACCTCACTACGGCGTCTCCATATCTCGCGCATCTGTGCAAGCTTCTGTGTTGTACCCAGTTACGGAACATCTCCGTCGTGGTTTGTACTGTCCCGTGGTTCACGTGCTCACAGCCTCCAATTGCTGCAAAGCCCTGCTAAGCCTTTCGTAAATATCGGTAGGGGGACCGTGCATAGACCAACAATTATTGTACGCGGGACGCTCGTCTTCATTTCATGAACAATGCTTGTCGTTCTACATGACTCCAACCACGGTATTAAGGTATTCGATGAGTGGCCCATCTCGTCTGTCGTCAAACGAGTCCGCAGACAACGCAAGGCTCAGACTCAGCTCAGGTCGCCGGCGCGCCTTGTTTTAAGATTGGATTTTAACGTGGTCGGAACTAAACATAGCCCTGACGGCCAGGATCATTGAGGTGTGCTCGACTACACTCAGCTTAGGTGTGCAGCTTAGGCACAGCACTGTGTGACACAAGGCCTAACGAATATTTACGCGCGGTCCAGGAGTTGGCGATGAATAGATAAGGTAATCGCTGTTCGTGCTTCCTTTCCACTCCTTGCTTCATCCGAACTGCTCTTTCTTCGCTTCTGTCGCTACTCATATATCGAACTTGCCTACTCGACGTGACAACCAGCATAGCAAGGTTGGTGCCCAGAGTACACTGTAAGTAACAGTCGTAATGAATTCATACACATTCACAGAAGACTATGCGCTATCATCACTAATGCTTCCTTCTCCAGCATTGAAGCCGCAATCCGACGCGATGAGCAACGAGTGGAGGCACGGGTTATGCGGAGGGGTCTGCGGCGGTAGCTGTGGTTTCTGTGTAAGTCTTACCACCAAGCGGTCATCTTCGTGATATTCGTCACTGACAACATACCAACAGCTAGGAGCCTGGTTCTGCACTTGCTGTCTATACGGACGAGTCTCTCAACGCCTCGAAGCATACCCAAACGAAGCAGAGCCGTCGAACTGCAGCGGACCATGTTGGCTGATGTGCGGCGCTGGCTGCTTACATCTGCACTGGGTTGTTGCTCTGCTGAAGCGTGGTGATACTCGTAACAAGTTCGGTGTTAAGGGAGACGGGTAAGTTCCATTCGTGCTTTGTTGACCTCAAAGCTGACCGTTGATCCCAGATGCACGGATTGTCTGGCCTCCTACTTCTGCTTCCCTTGCACGGTGGCACAGATGGATACAGAAATCAAGGATCGCGTCAAGGCTGCTCATCATGAGGCCAAGCAGCCAGATGGATATTCGCAAGCGCAGAACGGGATGGTATACGGGCAGCAACCACTCCAACAACCGCCCCATCAGCCACAGCAGGGCTACCATGATGGAGCACCGAAATCCTGAAGGCAGCGCGGCCTAGGTGTTCATGAAGTATTGATCGGAAGTTTGGGTCCTGATGTAGAGGTACGATACCCTATAGATTGTGCGAAGTCCATACATGCCCCTTGATAGTACGGTACCTAGGTATGCTCAAAGGTTAGCAGGACTGGTAGCAACATCATGTTCAAGATCACAAAGTTCTCTGTGCGGTTTGGTCTTCTCGTGCGCGCCTCTTCGACCGTCATTTCCTTTCTTCCATTGCCAGGCTTCGTCCTTCTCGGCGCCATTTCCTTTCCCGCTTAAGACATTTGCCATGTACTTGCCAGAAATCGGCAGAAATTTGTAGGCTGGCAGAACAGGATGCAACGATCAGTCCGTGTCTAGGATGAAGGATGCTTTGGACTCACAGTGAAAGCTGCCTCCGATGGCTAGATACAAGTTACTGAGACTTGAGGACGGATGTCGACTAAGCAGCCAGTTCTGCGTCGGAGTAAACGCGTCCCAGCAGAGCCGCCAGTACTCCTCTTCCTTCCCATGGGTAAAAGTCGGCATGACCCTCGACGACATCGCAGCCCTGGTCTCTCGTTTGAGACGTTCGGAAACGACATGCTGATCTCTTGTCGGTGGAACAGAGATGCGATGGCCAGACTCGGTTGTGATGGTATTGGTAAAAGTGTTGGAGTTGGTGTACTTGAGCAGCCGATTGCTTGCAGGTGGTGGTATCACCTCTCCCTCCTCTCCGTATACAACGACAGGCATCTCCGAAAGCTGATCCATCTCCGCCGCAGACATCTTGTAATGTGCGACTGCAACGCCTGCCGCCTGAGCCTGTCGCTCTACTCTGTCTTCTTCCGCTATCCCCAGCTGGTCCTCAATCGGAGATAGGATGCTGGACGTCCATGCACCAGTCGCGAGCACAATCATGTCAGCACCGCACTCCTCTCCGCTAGTCGTACGAACGCATCTGACCCTCCCATCGCTCAGGCACAGCTCTGCGACGCACCCGGTCACGTAGTTGACCCCATACTTCTGCGCCGCTTCCATCATACTTGCCGTACCAGCCGAAGCATCACACCATCCAGCTTCAGGATTCCAGTAAGCATCCTGAAATCCTTTCAGATCAGTCCCTTTCATGATCCCATTCCAGTTCTTCTCGACATCCTCCAACGGGACGTCTTTGGTCGGATCATGGCCTCGATCTCGGAAGACTTTTCGTATCCGTTCTGGCAGATCACTCCCTTTTTCGCCTAGATTGATCCATCCAGTCTGGTGGTAGAAGGGCTTGAGTTCAGGCCATGTCGCCCAGGCATGCAATGCTTCATGCGCAAGATCGCAGTAGAACGGGCTGGAATAGTCGGCTCGTATGATCTTGTTAATGTCTGTGCTGGCTGCTGGTTCCGGTGGCGAGGGCGTTCGGTCAATGACTGTTATGCGAGATGGGTTCGCGTAGGATTTGGCGAGATGGTATGCTGTGCTTGTGCCGAATATACCAGTGCCTACGATCAGCACTGAGGGTTCCGTGTCCTGGTCAGACATGGTTGTCCGTGGTCGGTGGTTCTCCGAGGTTGCTCCCCAGCTCGTTGGTATTGAATGAGCCCCACCTTAGCTTAGCTGGAGGTCTTGAAGGCGGAGACACTTTGAGTCAGCAGTAAAGGTGTAAAGATGGAATCGAACTTTCGCAGCGATGGAGCAGTGACGTTGACCGATAGTCTAGTACGAATGTGATCAACGTAAGCAAAGCTGAGTTTCTGTCAGGTATGGTACCAGGTGAATATTCTCATCAGCTCCTCACTTGAGCACAAGTCCAAACGCCCACAACGCTCTCATGCATGAACGACATCCGCGAATGATCGAGGCGGCAGTTCCAGGTGTGGTCTGCTTGAACTACTTCCTCGCCGCCTTCTCCGGCTTCTTCTCGAAAAGCGCCAACCACTTCGTCCACTCTCTCGCAGCCTTGCGCATAACACTATTGAGATCATCCTTCACCTCGGCAATCTCCCACTGCTCATCCTCCCAATTCCGCTCGGCACCACCTTTCGAGGAAGGGAACCAGCCTATGGCTTCCAGCGCCTCGGACTCCGTGGGCGCGCTGCCGACGTATGGGAACAGATTGCCATCGCGTTCGTGGCATCGAGCGGCGAGGAATTTCTCGAGCACAGCCAACCGAGGCGATGGGCTGAAGTTGAGATGCAGCTTGTCCTCATCGTGCTTCCCACTACCACTTGTGCTGGTGAGTCGTTTGGTCACGCTGCGACTCGCTTTTGCTCCGCGGATGCTGGCATATGCCCACACGGCGTCAATCTCGAGCAGGCCTCCGAACGGCCAGATAAACGTGATCAGAATATCGATGGCTGCGGTGACAGGAAGCAGGCCAGTCGCGATCACTGCGTCCCGCTCTGCTTTCGACTTCGATCGGAGCATCGTGTTGATGAATTCCTCACGAATCTCATCTGGGGTTCTGGGCATGGATAAGGGATAGACAAGCACCATCTCCTCCAGTTTGACGGTCGCCTTGGTTTGCTCGTTCTCTTGGTGGCCATCTTCAGCGTGTGAATCAGGCTTCTCTTGTTCTGAGTTGGCCCCGATGCGGTTCAAAAACTCTATGTTTGAACTTTTCGTCTGCCCCATGCCCTACAGAACAGGAGGGTAAAAGGGTTAGCAATGTCTTAAATCAGAGAGACACGCAGACATCTGTCCACGGGTACCCCTCTACCCATCAATTCTTACCCTGGGAACACCGACGTAGTACCCCCGTCAGCAGATGTCTCACGCGTCTCATGTGTCTCACATATTTTGGCAGGGGAGGGGTTCTACGCCGCGATGACTTACCAGTTAATGCCTTTGACAGCCTTGCCCTTGATGCCCTTCCACGACATAGTCTTCACGTCGCTGGTCTTGGCCTCCCGAATTTCTGCCTCCCACTTCCGCTGAACCTTGTGTACGCGGCCCTCCTTCTCGCCCTCCTTTGGCGTGGTCAAGGGTGGAGGTGGTGGAGCGTATATCAGGTAGCGGGTCGGGATCGATTCTGGAGGGACGTTCGGAAGCCTTGGCTTAGGGAACGGGACAAGATAAGCGACGAGCTTCTTCGGATCTCTTGTATAGTGGATTGGCGAGGAAACGTCCAAGTCTTCACTATAGCGTTGAGTGTTCCGCTTCGGCGGTGGTGGATAGAAGATTGGCTGGCTCGTTGGCTGGTTCGCGTAGTGCTGTGGGTCGTAATTGGGCAGCTCACTGGTCGTTGTATAGCTCTGCGTCGGGGCTCGGGGGGGCAGTGGCGGGTTCTGAGAGTTCATATCAGACGGCGCATATGGCTGCTGCTGCTGTTGGTCAGGAAGAGTTGTCGGCATTACTGGAGTAGCTTCGTTCACCAGCTCGGGCTGGTCGGGAGATTGCTTGCTGTCCATGCTGTCGTACGTTGTGGTAGTCTCTGGTGAAGTGCAGAAAGGAGAGATATTCAGAGCAGGTATATATGCCTGTGGAATGCTTCAGAGACTCACGCGAGAGACCTACCTGCACTCTCTCAGCCTAAGTGTACGCGTCTTACAGTGACGTTCGACGCGGGCTCAGATTTCATACAAAGGGAGTCGCATGTCACGCATTCACCGCAGTCGAGGAAGTCGCGAAAAGTGCAAACTCCAGCCCTTCCAGTACCGAGCTGGCCAGTAGCAAGACGAGTCAGCAGCGACGTGTCGGAGGTGTGAAGCAAGTCCTGTCGCGCAACAAGCAGTTTGCTTCGCCCTATGCACGGACCAACCCAACTTCGACCGACCGAAACAGCTATCGAAGAAAAGTTGCGACGGTATAGCAGCAGGAGTGTTATTAGCTTTAGGAAGAGGCTCTTGGACTATCAGAAAATCCGCCATGGCCGCCAGTGGTACCTCGAAAGAAATCGACTTCTGCACACTGGGCATGTTCATCATCGACGACATATATCCGCCTCCTGATGCAGCAGACCAGACGCCCCGAATCAACGTGATTGGCGGCGCTGGGACATACTCAGCAGTCGGCGCGAGGCTCTTCTCTCCGCCGCCTTCCTCTTCGTCAGTCGGTTGGTTAGTCGATACTGGCACGGATTTCCCACCCGAACTTCGTGATCCCATTTCTTCCTGGCAGACAAGCGTCCTGCTCCGGCCCCGGGATGCCTTGACGACACGCGGATGGAATGGCTACGGCGAGAACGACTACCGAGCTTTCAAGTACTTGACGGAGAAGAAACGCTTGACCGCCGACGACCTCACGCCTGAACTACTGGCAGCGAAGAGCTTCCACTTGATCTGCTCACCAAAGCGATGTGTCGAGATGGTGCGCCGTATCCTCGACCGGCGGCGTGATGAGCTGTACAACTCAAGCCGGCCCTTGATCGTCTGGGAGCCGGTGCCAGACCTCTGCACTCCTGCCGAGCTCCAGAATACGTACGAAGCTCTGGAACAAGTCGACGTGATCAGCCCGAATCATGAGGAACTAGCGGCACTCTTCGGCTTCCACCATACCTCTGGTGTCGACAAGCAGGCGATACAACAGCAGACGAACAAGCTGCTCGCTCGCGGTATTGGTCCAACCAACGACGGCTCGGTTGTTGTGCGTGCTGGGAAGGAAGGCTGTTTCATCGCCAACCTCAACAAGAGGAAATGGCTACCCGCCTATTGCGAGAATAGTAGCAGGGTGATAGATCCGACCGGTGGTGGCAATGGATTCCTGGGAGGCTTCGCCGTAGGACTTGTACGCGCAAATGGCGACGTGGTTGAAGCTGGTAGATGGGGCAGCGTAGCAGCGAGCTTCTGTATCGAGCAGGTGGGCGTGCCGGAACTGCATACCATCATGTCGACTGCCACATGTACGGACGAATTGTGGAACGAGGAGAGCGTGGACGATCGACTGAAAGAGTACCGAGAACGCACTCTTTGAAGACATGGGTAATGTACTGCTTTGAGAGCGGATCGAAAGCATACGAGGAACGCCGTCCAATGCAAACCAACGCCAACCGAGGTATCTACACGTTACAGATTTCATAGGTTCGCGACTCGTCGCGGATGCTCAGCATCGTCCATCTCACTATCGCCTTCTTGCGAGCCCACCTCTGACCAGCTATCTGGCGTCGCGATATCATCTCCCTCTTCGGAAAGCATGTCCACATCGCTGTCTTCTACGACATCGACAACTTCTCCCTCGGAGATCTCACTCCGCGCCCGAGAGTGAGCTTGTGAGGCGGGCGCTGACATGGAAGCGAAGGTGTCCGAGTCAGACTCGGAGTCCGTCTGGAAGGCGAAAGAGGTGTGTGAAGTTGGTGTCCGTGCACCAGCGGGTACATCACCATCTACGTCCACAAGCTGCGGAGCGGTCTCATGATCCATAGTGTGCGTGCTTGCTGGTGATGGGGCGGATGATGCTGCCGAGTAAAAGCTTGCTTCGAGTGCGCCGTGCTGCTCGTTCGTCGCTCGACTCGCGGCATCACGGACTGGGTCGTAGGGTAAGGAAGAAGATGTCGAGGGCGGCGATGTTACTGGTCGACTATTGAGTGTGGCGAGACGAGCATGTGTCAATTCTGGAGTGACACGATAAAGTTCGTCCTCCTCGTCCGGCTGCGAAGCATTGGAAGCCAAAGATAGAGGTTCATGGGTGGGTGAATACTGATGATCGAAGATGGTATCCCAGCGACTCCGTGGCATAGGCTGATGAGGCTGGATGGTTGGGCTTGGCGGTGTGAGGTCGACGAGGGGCTGTGAGTGTTCAAGCTCTTGAGCTGGACGCGGTCTTGACTGATCACTCGAGAAAGCTGCAGCCTGGCGGTCATTCATTTCCTTGAGGCTGGCTTCGATTGCAGCACGCAGATCAACATCGTCGTCTTGCGTCTCCGCTTGACTCGATCGACGAGAGCTAGCAGCATCCGCCTCAGACAACGAGAGGGCGATAGCGAGTTGCTCCTCGTAAGATAGCTCTTCATTCTGTTCCTGTGGTTGAGGTGTACTTTGGCGTGGAGTGAAGCTTCCAGGAAGAGTACTAATCGGTGGGTCCTCTGGAATGTCGAATGCTACCTTAGGAGGTACTGGCGGCTTGGGAGTCTCACTTCGGTCGAGGGCGTACTCGTCGCTGAAAGGGTTGGCAAGTAAAGCACCAAACGACCACCCACTAGCACCAGCATTGGAAGAGCTTGCTTCGGCCAGCGCAGGTATTTCCAGGTTTCTTTCCACTTCTCGCATCTCTGCTTTGACAGCTTCGGGCAATGGTTCGATCGTAGGTGGCGATGGTAACTCCTTCTCCACTTCGGCCAGCTTCAGCTTGCCTTCGTCGTCCACCATGGCATCGAAAGATGTCGGACTAGGTGGAGTCTCACCGGGAGTAGTTGCTTGCTTCCTCTGCTTCAGCTCATACATCTCCTGGTTCCTCTTCGCGAGATACTCTCTGCCCTTCCGCCTGCGTTCTTCTGCTTCTTCCGGGTCCGCAGGTCCTTTGATAGGTACACGTCGAATAGTGCTTGGCGATGACATGCTTCTGCCTGTTGCCACCGCCGCCGCTTCCCTGCTTGCGCTGACTTCGCGCTGAAGCCCTGCATCTGTTGCTGGCGTTCTCCCTTCATATGCGAATGCTTCAGCCATACGTCTACTCTGTGGATCAAGATCCTGGCCGATCGATCGTAGGAGTTCCGCGATCTTCTGCCGTTGTTGTTCAAGCCATGCTTGCACCTGGGGGTTCTCGAGAACGGCGATGCTGAGGGCGGTAATGATAGAGATCGATATGAGAATGCCTATACACGTTCTTCGATTAGCAAGCTCTCGTTTCTGATCGCTATTCATCCAGAGCAAGACAGTGTGGTCGCGTGGGTGCCTGCCTGCACCAGCGACTCGGATGATGCTGGCACTCTCATGTCGTACCTTTGGCCACTGCAGCAGGCATGTTGTCGGTTACCAACGATGTCCGTCGACTTTACCAGCGCTGCACCCGATGCTCGTACGAGGGTTTGTAATCTCAGGTGCTTGAGTGCAAGAAGACATGGAATGAAGAAGGTAACATGCAAAACGGCGTGCAAGGCTGCAGCGCAACGTTGCTGATTACATTACGAGTCCAACTCCAGGTTTCCCGTCACCAACCAACCCCGCGCGCTCTTGCTCTCGGGACGTGCCTCAGTTAGCGCTAAATTATGGCACATTCACCTCTTCATCAGATATTTATCTTCCTTTCTGCAACTCATAATCAATGACAAGTTCAGCGCTGCAGTCATGTCCCCTGCCTTGCTCTTGCCCTATGCGAGCGTTCGTCTCGTCCGCCGCCCCCCCTGCAAGGAATGGAAGCTTCCGGACTTAGCCTCGAAAAATGTCCGGCTGCTTCAATGCTATATCCGAATAATGGACCGCAGTGACGACAATATAAAGCATCGAGTTGACCACCATTGACTGTTGCAAAACTTTCAACGATCACTACACTTTCTCAACAATCGACTCCCGCTTCATCCTACTCCAAAATGTCGACGAACAAGATGCTGGTACTCATAACAGGTGCGAATCAGGGCCTAGGCTACTATGCCGCTCAGCAGTAAGTCGACGATCAATGTGTGGAAGGGCTCTTTAGATACAATCAAGCACTTTGCGACGCTTGCGATATTCCCAGCTCGAAGAAACGTTGGATACCTATGCTAATTCACTTGTTCACCACTTTAGGATGTCTGCGAGCGGCAAGTACCACATACTTATAGGAAGCCGCGACTTGGGCAAAGCGAAGAAGGCCATCGAGGCTTTCACAGACGACAAGACAGTCGACGCCAAGCCCGAGAATGTCGAAGCCATCGAGATTGAGATGTCTTCGGACGAGTCCATCCAAGCCGCGGCAAAGACGGTCGAGCAGAAGTATGGGCGTCTTGGTTAATTGGGACAGATCTTCAATGTGGCCGACATCCACTAATACCTCGTTAGACATCTTGATGCCAAACGCTGGCATCGCCTATGCATCCGGAACAACCCGCGAGCAGTACCAGCAGATGTACGACACGAACGTCTTCGGAGCGAGCGTCACCGTCGAAGCCTTCCTGCCTCTACTTCGCAAATCGACAGCAGCTGGAGGCAAACGAATCGCCTTCACTTCGAGCGGTCTGGCCTCACTCAAGATGGCAGCTGAAGACCAAGGCAACTACAGCGGAGCCAAGTTCGGCATCTATCGCTCCACCAAATCAGCGATGAATATGGTCATGGTGCACTATGCTCGACTACTCGAGGGCGAAGGGTTCGTCGTCAGCTCAAGCGATCCTGGGTACTGCGCAACCAACCTCAACTCGTACTCGGGTTTCAAGGATCCTCGAGATGGCGCGAAGGCGCTGGTACGATGTGCTACTGCGGACAAGGCATCGGTTCATGCAGCCATGGTAGATGAGGAGCAGAAATTGCCCTGGTAGAAGCGTTTGGATGGGGAGAGGTTTCGGCCGGTTCTGCGTTGTTTTTTAAGGTCGTGCTAGAAGGTAGCCACCGTCCACAATCAATGTTGATCCTGAGCAGTACTGATTCACCGCAAGACTGAAGACGGCTTGAGCGTAGTCTTTTGGTGCACCGGATCTGCCAAACGGAATGCCCCAGGACTGTCTGAAAAATTCTTTCGACTCGCTAGAATTCTTGCCAATTGGTGTCATCTCCGAGGGGAACTGTGGATGCTATCAGCGACGAATGTTTCAGCGAGTAAGATCTCACGTACATAGCCTGGAGCAATAGTGTTCACTCGAACTTCAAGACCCGGGTTCTTCAACTCAACAGCCAGCTGTTCCGTCAACGAGATCGTAGCAGCCTTCGAAGCATTGTAGCTTAAGTGATGGTCAGCTGCTTCCCGCCTGATTTGATATACTGGATGCATACCTGAACTGGCCATTCTGGCTTTCCTTTGTGAGGCCAGAGATGGAGCTGACGTTGATGATGTTGCCAGCCTCCGCATATCCATGGTCTCTCGCAGCACACAGCAACGGTAGGAAAGCAATGGACGTGAAGTATATGCTTGCAACGTTGACCTTGTAGATAGAGGTCCAGTCATCAAAGTCCTGGTAAGACAGCATTCGCTCGCTAACTTCCTTCGGGTCACCCTGTGGCGTCCACTTGTCGCCGTAGTTCACGGACGTGGCTCCAGCGTTGTTGACAAGCAAGTTGACGAACTTTTCCTTCTCGGAGATGGTCTTGACGAATTCCTGAATGGATTTCTTGTCGGTCACGTCCATTGAGATGGCCGTGATCGATCCGCCAGAGGTAGAGTCTTCTAGTTCAGCACTCTTGATCTTCTCTACCCTTCGTCCTGTGATATAGACCTTTGCACCGTTGGCGGCGAGGGCGTTAGCTGTCATTAGGCCTAGACCACTGCCCCCTCCTGTGACTATGGCCACCCATCCTTTGATGTTGAAGAGTGATTCCGTTCGGAGGTCTTTGAGGTCAGCCATGCTTTCGATGAGGATATTTGTTGGTGATTTGGTTGATGCGAGGAAGAAAAAGGTCAATTCGTTGAGTTAAAGCATGATGTTTGATTTCGCTGGTGGAGTATCTACAGCAATTCAACCGGATCGGCAAGTGGACGTCGGTGACTGAGGTGGGATGTCCGCGAGGTCGGTCTACTCTTAAGAAGACGATTGTTCGACCAGAAGTCAGTGTTCAGGTGAATTCCATTACCCAATATTCAATGGAACATACCTCCAGACTTGATAAATTGGAATGGAATCACGACCGAAGTTGATAAACTAGTGTGGCCAACTTCGTTGCGTTGGTGATGAGCCGGGACGTTCACAAAACGAGAACCGAGGCATCCATCTCCACTTCCTCGAGCACTGCGAGGGCTGGTCGACGACCATCAGCGATGAGATCTTGTGTTTCGGTTTCGAGAGTTGTCGTGAAGTAATGTGCTGCTCATCACACGCGAGAGTGGCATAGACCATTACTATCAGACTGGGCCTCAGTGTGTTGTAGTACGAACAATGACACGGCACATACCAATCGTTGTCGGCGTTGGCGATGTCGTGAATCGGTCCAAGAAGGTCGAGGATGCTATCGAACCGCTCGAGCTCATCTTGAAGGCCATCCGGAATGCTGTCGAAGATACTGGCCTGTCTGGCTCCGCAGCGTCTCAACTGCAATCTCAGATCGACAGTCTAGATATTGTGAAGACTTGGGTAAGCAACCTTACACCATCAAAGATTTTTTCAAGACAGTTGCTGATGAGTCGTTAGACATGGCCATATTCTGACTTGTGTAGTCTGGTCGCAAAGAAGCTAGAAATCAAGCCCACCAGAAGGTACTACAGCGAACATGGCGGGAACCAACCTGGCAAGCTCTTCGACGAAGCAGCACGGCGTATCTCGATGGGAGAGACCAAGGTAGCAGTGCTCAGCGGTGGCGAGGCATTAGCATCCTGTAAGTCTGCGATATTAGCCGACCACTCCATCGCTGACATGTCTCAGTAACTGCTTGCGCGGCTGCAAAGCAGATGCCACCACCAGGCTGGACGAAACTGACAGAGGATGTGAACTCCGTCTTCTCGCCCTCAACTCGAGAACTTCTACCAAGTGGGTCACCTGGCAAATGGACTCCCCCTACTTCAAACTCTGACCTGCCAGGCTTGGGTGCGCGCCACGGCATAGGAAACCCGATCCAGGTCTATCCGCTCTTCGAGAATAGCTTCCGAGCTCGCCGAAATCAGTCGATCGCGGAAAGCCATAAAGAGTCCGCTCAAATGTATGCGGAGTTCGCAAGTGTGGCCGAACAGAATCAGTATGCATGGAGCTACGGTTCGCCAGCAGAGACCGAGGAAAGCATTGGTTCCGTTACGAAGAAGAACCGCATGATCTGCTTGCCATGTGAGTCGTGGTCTTCACCAAGCGGCGACGAGGCCATTGACTTACACAGCCAGACCCTCTACTGATGAACGCCTTCAACACGATCAATCTTGCTGGCGCTTGCATCCTCACTTCAACCGAGACCGCACGAGAACTCGGCATCCCATCGGATCGCTGGATATACGCCCTCGGTGGTGCAGGGACTCGTGATAGCGATGATTGTGAGTATCGATTGCCTTATCCGATCGATAGCAGTCGCTGATCCTCTCGACTCAGTCTGGGAGCGACCGGAGTATTGGTGGAGTCCCGCGATCTCTCTTTCGATCGATGCTGCGCTTGAAGCGTCGGGGTTGGACAAGGAGGACATCGACTTGTTCGACTTCTACTCGTATGTCGCTACCATACTCGCACGCAGAACGAGACTGACTCTGTGAAGGTGCTTCCCCATTGTCCCGAAGCTGGCTTGCGAACATCTCGGCATCCCGAGCGTGGGAGGCGCCAAACCGATCACTCTACTCGGCGGGCTTACTTCGTTTGGTGGTGCTGGTAACAACTACTCTATGCACGTAAGTCTGAGAAGCTCACAAGTCACCACGTCAACTCAAGCTAAGATCGGGTAGGCACTCACGGAGATGGTCCGCCAGTTACGGCAAGGCAAGGGTAAGACCGGACTTGTGCTCGCCAACGGAGGGGTGGTGACGTACCAAGCTGTCGTGTGCCTTTCGAGTAGTCCTCGCCGGGATGGCCTGCCTTATCCAAGTGCAAACCCGTTGCCTGCTGTTGTCAAAGATGTGCAGACACCGGCAGTAGACGAGAAAGCAGAAGGCGATGCGATTGTTGAAGTAAGTCTCGAAGCCACATATGTTCAGGATCTGCGGTACTGACATTGCCTCCCCAAGACGTATACGGTCGAGTTCAACCGGGATGGAAGTCCGCTCCGAGGCTACATTGTCGGAAGGTTGAGATCGAACGGCCACAGGTTCGTCGCAAATCACGCGGACGACTTGACCTTGAAGGAACTCTGCAGCCAGAGCGTGGAGCCCATCGGCAGGAGTGGAAAAGTGGAGAGTGCTGACGATGGACGGAATCTGTTTGCGTTCGTCAATGCTAGTGCGAAGCTGTAAAGCTGCTCAGTGTTTCAGACTTACCGAAGTCATTGGGCCGATGCATGGGTAGAACGTGGGCAGGGAACAAGACCGACGAGCAATGAGAAGTCAGTTTGTATGCTGGGATGCCATGACGCGTCCGTACGTGCAAGAGAGAGAGATATCCACCTGAAGATCGTTATGATACCCAGTTGATATCATTTGCAGGTCGCTGTGGTTGAGTACAACCATGGTAGGTAAGGAGTACACTTCAAAGGTAAAGACCAAGCTCACTCAGGTCGACGACACCACTCCATCACCTTACCACCATCTCCCTCCTCAGTAGACGTCCGCTCCCATCGGGATGACCCTGCCACTGCGGGGATGAATAACATCTACAACCCACTCGGCACCATCGCGCTCTCGAACCTCGAAGGGGCCGGTGACATCTTGCACAGCCAGATCATTGACTCTGGCGCAGACGATGCGTTCGACGCTGAACTTCTGGCGGGCGTCGCGGTGGAAGTCTACTTGGGAATCAGTGGCCATCTCGATGTGAGTCTACAACCATGGGGTTTACCTCTCAAGAGCTCTTCGAGGCGATCTGGAAATAACTTCGTCAGCATGGTTTGTGACTACGGGTGTTGATGGTGGCGTCGTACCCTTGTCAGCCCGCCTCTCCTTTGCTCTGATCAACGGCTCGTAGGTCAACATCCACACAAGGAAGTTGTCGGTTGCATTCTTCGGGGCCCAGGTGACCCAGCCAGCACCTTGAAAGAAAACATTAGCATCCACCCGATCATTGGAAGGCTTAGAACAAACCTGTGCCGGGCGAGATGATGATTTTCTGGTTTGATCGGCCAGGACAAAAGGCCAGGCCGCTATTAACGGTGTCACGCTGGCGTTCACCACGGTCCTGCATACGCTCCTCTCTACGCTCAATACGCGAGTAGTCGTTGTTGTCACGCTGGCGTTCGACGCGGTCATCCCGGCGGTCGTCCTTGCGGTCCTCATGACGATCTTGCTGGAGGTGCTCCTGGACCTTCTCCTCCTTGCGTTCGAGACGCTCCTGTTGGCGGTCGATGCGTTCTTGCTGACGTGGGTCTTGACAACGCTCTTCTTTGCGTTCGAGCTTCTCCTGTTGACGGTCGATCTTGTCTTGCTGACGTTCGAGTTGCTTCTCGTGGCCCATGGTGAAGGTTGTGGTGTGGAGGTGAAGTGATGATGTGTCTTGAGGTTGTTGAAATGATGATCAAAGTGTGATGTGTATGTACAGGATGTTGCGAGCAAAGACTGTTCATATGTTGTGTTGTGGAGAAGTGAAGAAAAGCGAGAAAGGAAAGGGAGCAAAGAAGGTGCTCAATGCTCACCACGGCACGTCGCGCCTGACTGATGGAAGGGTGGCAAGCACGACACTCTTCTCCCGAACCAAAGCGGGCTTGAAAGGAAGTATCATCCTCTTTGACACCCAGAGTACTTCGGAAAGTGCGAAGGATCTTGACTTCGAAACAATTCTCAAAAACAGTTGCGCCAGCATATCCTCATAGCGGTGATGAGATACCACTATTCCCACGAAAGTGTCTTCGTATAACTTCAGACGGGTTTCCAACCAGCGTTAGCCTCCTCCAGTCCTGAGCGGTCCTCTTCCCAACGAATATCCGCACAACGCCTCCGTTTCGTAAAAACGTATCACAGTCACTCATCTCCAACATCAAGCCGTAACCTCAAGCACGCGTCAGGTACTTCGCATTCATCACTTTCGCTGCGCCGCCTCGTATATGGCAGCAAGAATGCCAATGTAGCCTCCCACCAGCATTCCCTGGTAGCCACCAAACATCGAATCGTTGACCGTCTGGATGTAAACAGGGTGCACGAAGTTGAACACGGTTTCCGTATTGTACACCACGTACGCCAAGACGGCTTTCACGATGTTGAACGCGAGTGGATCGGCGCGGTAGCGAGCGACTGCGACCCTCGTGCCGTGGCGTTTGACATCTTTGACGCTCAAGTTGTAGAAGTAGGCGAACAGGAGTGGTATGAAGATCGAAGTCGAGGACCATAAGATGGTGCAGATCCAGAAAGATGGTTCTAGCAGTGTGAAGAACTGTGGAAGCCACAGTCTCGCCCCCGGGATGCTTAGACCAAAGAGTTCCTGCGACCGAGTGAAGGCAGGACCGACTGGAACAAGTGGGAGAAGGGTTCTCGAGAGGCATATCCCTTCCAGAAGCAGGCAAGACACCTGAACACCGACCACTGAGCTGCACATCTCTCGCACGGCATCCACGAAGTCTGGGATGCCGGAGTCGGTGTACAGGTCGTCGATGTTTGCAGACCTGCGAAGAACACGAGTCAGCATCATGTCAGGATGATGGATAGAACATGCGCTGCTTTGCGAACGGGGAATGCTCACATTCGACGCGTAGCATATTCGATATCGTCTGCAACATCTGCTGGCGATGCTGGGAGCTCTGGACGTCTCGGGCGGCCCACTCGTCCTGGTGTGCGCGTAGCGAGTGCTGAGGTCGTCGATACCAATGCTTGAGACGGAGATGCGTTCGTGTAGTCATCTTCACTATTGGATAGATTAGATCAAACGTTGTGATGTCAACAGCATTTCGAACCACTTACTCGTTCTCACTCTTGACCACAGTCGCCCTTCTACCCCTAGCCTTCACAACACTCTTGACACCATCATCCCCACTGGTGAGACCCGCTGCGCTGCTGCTGCTACGAGGCTTGAATGGGGTTCGTCGTGTAGTCGCGGTCCCGTAGTAGGGCTCGAAGGCCAGGTTGCGCGACAGGCGTGTCGCATTCCGTTGCAGGTAATCCTCGAGTCGCTCAATGATCTCATCTTTGCGCAGATCATCGCTCCTGGGTCTCGTCAGCTGTGCGCGAGGCTAAACAATGTTCGGCGCATTGAGACGTACTGGGTGAGCCCCGCGTCGCTCGATAGGTCTAGAAGGGCCTGCTTCTTCTGTTTTGTGAGCCAGGACGTCATTTTCGCGGTTCCAAGTATTTATGTCCAAGTCGTATGTGTCATATGCCCATTACGAAGCTATGCTGGAGTATGTGTAGTGTGGTGTGCACTCTTAGACGCGTGAAATCCGATTGTTGTTGATCGTCAACAAGATCGCCGGATCGGCAGCTGCGACCGTGCTGCTGAATTCGAGCTTCTCGGGCGGCACGCGCCGCTGCCTGCCTTAGCCAATTAAGACCACATACTAGCATATGGCCGCCACAGAGTCTTTGCATATAAGTGTGGTGAAAGGTCCAGTCTGGCGACGACTTCAAGGTCACTCGCACTTCGACTTCGTATATCATCCCCGCGTACTCCTCTCGAGCATCATCCCTGGTGTCATATGCAGTGACAATCTAGAGGCACGACTTCATGGGAATCAGCCAACTGGCTGAATATCTCCACATCCCATCACTCCGCCCGTCGTCCCTCAGCTACATCGACGATGGCCGTGAGAAGCGCCAAGTCGGCATGCAGAGTGTTTCAGGACGGCAGGAAGAAGGCCTTCGGACGGATACAGAGCTTGCCACCTCTGCCACCGCAGCGGTAGAAAATGCGCCAGCCTACCGCGCACCTTATGTGCACGCTATGTTTGCCGGAGGCCTGGGTGGTACCATGGGCGACATGTTGATGCACAGTCTGGATACCGTCAAGACACGGCAGCAGGGAGATCCGCATCTACCGCCGAAATATGCGACCATGGGCAATTCGTACTTGACTATTCTGCGACAGGAGGGAGTGGTGAGAGGACTTTACGGTGGCGTCACACCCGCCTTCTTGGGCTCTTTTGCTGGCACGTTCATGTTCTTCGGGGCGTATGAATATGGCAAGCGCTTCATGCTGGACCACGGTGCTCCGGCCACCATGGCATACCTCTCTGCAGGCTTCTTTGCCGATTTGGTCATCAGTCCGTTTTACGTACCGACAGAAGTCTTGAAAACACGCCTGCAGCTGCAAGGGAGGTACAACAACCCTTATTTCAGCTCTGGCTACAACTACCGCTCCACGATGCATGCCTTGCGTACGATTTACCGCACGGAGGGTCTGGGAGAATTCTTCTCTGGCTACAAAGCGACCATCTACCGCGATCTGCCATTCTCCGCCGTCCAATTCGCCATCTACGAGCAAGAGCAGCGCATTGCGAAGAAGTGGGTGGGGCAAGGAAAAGACATTGGTTTGGGTCTGGAGATCTTCACGGGCTTCAGCGCGGGTGGTATTGCAGGAGCATTGACATGCCCAATGGATGTTGTCAAGACGCGCATACAGACGGAGCTAGATCCTGAAGTTGTGGCCGCTGCAAGACACAAAAAGCAGGAGAAGATGGACAAGAAGGCAGCTGCTTCGGCTGGCTCTGCGCGACCCACCGCAACAACGGCCCCGATTCCTCAACAGCAAAGACAGGCCATCTCTACTGCGAGTCCAAGCACGACGCTCAAGCGACATGGACAAATCAGCCTGGATACCGAATCGGTGTATAAAGCTTTACGGATCATATACAGGACGGAAGGTCTGGCCGGCTGGTTCCGTGGTGTTGGTCCGCGCTTCGTCTGGACTGGCATGCAGAGTGGGACGATGTTGGTCATTTACCAGAACCTGCTGAAGTGGTTTGAACTGCATCCGATTGTTGGTGATGGGAATACAGGACTGCGAGGTGTAGACGGGTAGGTGGATGTATCATATCTGGGCGGTTGAAGGCATTGGCGGCGCTGCAAAGTCGAACACAATGCGTGGCGCTGGAGGCTCATGTAGAACGGCCGTTGTACAATACTATCATGCTATACATACAACTACTCCTGACGCTCAGTGGTATCGAATAGGTCATCGTCACTCGCAGAGACAAACTATACCCAAACCGGCTGGGTCGGCGCCTGATCGTCATTGTGCATATGCGTTCCACACACCTCACACGAGGCTGTCCATGGTTCGATAGAAGGCTGTTTAAGAGCCCACCATTGCACACACAAACAATCGCTCAGAATGTCTGGCCCAAAGCCGTACGGACCTTCGGCCGGCTACCATCCTGCTCCAGACCAAAGTTACGGCGGCGCAGCAGCTGGCGGATACGACTACGGGCCTCAAGGCCCACCACCACAACACGCCGGCTACGATTCCGATACAGGATACCCGGTTCCGCCGGGCTTTGTTCCACCGAGTCGCGCTCCTCCACCTCGCTCCGACCACTTTTCTGGTCCACCGCGACAGGAATACAACGAAGATCATTGGGACGAGCGCTCACACTATGATCGCGGCTACGACAGCGCGCCGCCGAGTGGCTACGGCCAGGCGCGCGATGGCTACGACGACAGACCGTATGCGCCATCAGACCCTCCAGGCCACGACGGTAACGCGATAACGCCTTATTCCGACGAGCGCGCCGAAGCAGAGGACCGTCGTGCCTGGGAGGAGCAGCAGCGGAGGAGATATGCGCAGCCGCCTCCACCTCCACCCGCCGACTATGGCAGAAGAGACCGGTACCGCGACGACCGAGGAGGAAGAGACGACGATAGCTACTACGACTACAGACGGGACGACGATCGCGATAGATACGCTTACTCCGATTCTCGTTCTTCGCTCGACACCCGTGACCGCCGTGACGATCGACGGGACGACAAGCGGCGACGTGAAAGCCGCAGCTCTCCTACTAAGACTGGTAAGGACTTCTTCGGTGGGAAGGAAGGTCAGCGTGGCCTCAGTGCCCAGATATTGGGTGGTGCGGTGGGCGGACTAGCTGGGCATGAGCTGGGAGGCAGCGTGTTGAAGACGCTTGGGGGTGTTGTGGTGGGCGCGATGGGCGCGAAGGTGCTCGAGAACGAAGCTGAGAAGCGGGGTAGTAAGAAGGAGAAGGCGATGAAGAATGCAGCGCCGTTCAAGGATGATGCGATTAGGGATCGCAGGAGCTCGTATCCGAGTCGACCGCCGCCGCCGCGGGATGGGAGGAGGGATTATCCGCGGTCAAGGTCGAGGACGAGGTCGCGGCCTGGGGCCAGTAGGAGACGGGGAAGTGAGAGCGATTACTCGAGCGATTATGAGTCGCGGTCTCCGCCGCTGCGACGGTGAGATGGGTGTGAGGTTGATGACTTGACGATTTATGGGCCATTTCTAACGATGATGAACACTTGCTATCTCCTGCATTGCCCACCAATTCACGCATTAGCCGCTATTGCATTACGAACAGACTTTGCCTAAGGTACTGTACTCATGGTAACCAATAGCTTTCCCTCAAATTCGTTGAGTCAGTTTTGCCTTACCGAGTACATGCAACCTCAACCTCACACCCAAACATGACGCAAGATTCCAGAAATGTGCCGACGTCGCAAGATCTTCAAATGATACAAGCGAAAGACACCATGGCACACGTCGAAACCACGGAGAGCCGCGAAGACTCTAAGCACGAGTCAAAGGTACCGGTATTGGAACGCATGTCATTCCGCGAGAGACTTCGCCAAGATATGAAGCGCTTCGACGGCAACGCAAAAACCAGCCTCGCTCACCATAGCCACCTGATCAGCATACCAGTGGAGCTTCGCCAACACATCCTCGACAATGTACTGGACGACGAAGAGCTTCCGCATGCAGATCTACCAGAAGAATCCCGAAGGCTCCGCCTAGTCTGCAAGGGTTTCCGGACAGATATGGAGTGGGTGTCACGGCAATGGCAGCAACGAAAGGAGGCTTTGGCACTGGCTCGTAAGGGCGAGTTCGGCTCTTACATCGCTGATCTCATGGCTCCCATCGAAGAGGCGCGGAAAATCTCGGCTGCTCCCTGGTTCCAGAAGCGAAGGAAGGAGAACCGACAGTGGTACGACAAGCAGCGGACACAGAGAAAGAAGGAATTAAGCGTTATGAGTACTGCCGCTCAGCCGCGAGGTGCGACTTCGACGTCCTCGGCAAGATGGGCGCCACGTACTCCTACCGAGCTTGCGGATGCGAACGTTTGGCGACAGCTTCGAAATGACAAAGTGAAGGAGGGGAAACTGAAGGCGAAGGAGAAGGCGAAAGAAGAGTCGAAGCAAGCGAAAAGGGTGGCGAAGGCTACCAAGAAGGAGCGAAGTGCTCGGAGGTTTCTGGCGATGTCACAGGAGGGCTGATCGCTGGGTTATGGTCAGAGGTCTGGATGGCATCGCCTACTACCGCTGCCCAGTATCCTAAGAAACTGCTAGAACTTAACCGATCATGCCTCTTGCTTGCTCTGCTTCAGATACTGCGAAATCCGCTCGGACTCGAAGTCATACACCGACAGATCCTCCAGCGCCTGCCGACCTTCTCGCTCTATCGCCTGTCGTATCTCATCGGATCTCGGGGTGAAGCGGCATGGGAAAGGTTCAGGGCGCGTGTTCAGGCCATTTCTAGAGAGGTATTAGTCGGAGGCTTACTCGAGCGTTCACGGGCAGCTCTCACGTGTAAGCAAAAATATCTACTGGAACTTCTTTCCCTTTCTTATCAACCGCTTTCCGAATATTGAAGCCCCATAGCAGCCGAGCGATTGTGATAAAAGTTCCTTGCTCGGCCAGACCTTGACCGGAGCACACTCTTCGACCCCAACCGAAAGTCATATAACCACGATCGTTTGAGAAGGGCCTCGCTTTAGGACTACCCTTGAGATACCGCTCTGGATCGAATCGATCGGGATCTGGGAAGTCGCGCTCGTTGTGGTGGATCGCCCATACATTACCTTGGATCCACGTGCCTTTCGGGATGGCGTAGCCGTTCCAGATGTCGTCTGTCACCGGAGCATGCGGCTGGCCACCGATGATAGCCACACTTCGCCACCGAAACACCTTCTTCACGAAAGCACTGATGTATGGTAGGGAAGGTTCATCCTCCCACGTGGGGCTTCCATGTGGGCCAACAACTCGATCTAGCTCTTCCCATGCCTGAGGTAGGGTCTCTGGGAACGCACAGCATGCTAGCACAAACGTGACCAAAGTCGACTGCTAACGAAGATATCTCTTCGTGCTGAAGGCCATACTGGGGCGCCTCTTCGAACAGCTGGTTCGCATAGCATGGAGCGTCGGGGTCCCTTTGATGGGCTTCCTCTGCCAAAGCATGGAAGAACTGTTGCCCTCTACGTCGTTTACCCAATCCGTGGAACAGCCCTGGAAACAGATTTGGAGGAAGTCGTGCCAGCCAGGGCAGTGTCTCGAACAGCATTGGGAAGCTCTTTCCGGGGACATTGAGGTCTGCAGCCTTCTGCATTACCGCAATCACTTCTGTAATGATGGGATCGTCGATGCTGGACACTCTTCTCCCGAAACCGATGATGGAGACCACACTTGTGGCGTATCGCTCAAGGTGCGCAACATACTTTTCCGGTGTTCGAAGCAGCTCGTACGCTATGATTCGACTCTCATCGTTCTGGAAGTCCCGATACTTTCTTACTTGCTGAAGGCCGACACCCATGTGTGTGACCTTGCGGTGGACTCTCCATCGATCGCCATAAAACATGGTCACCAGATTCGACTGACCCATCCTCGTTAGTTCGGAGAACACCACCATGCTCGGCCGGGACGAGTATACCGCGGCCTTCCGCTCGAAGAGTTCGGTGGCGCTCCAGCCTGTACACATCAGCCGGGTCAACGATTATCTTTCCAACCGACAACGCGATACGAACAGTCTTGCTCACATACAGTCGTGGATCCATACTGTAGGGTTACGGCCGATCCAAAAGGTGATTACTGGACTGTTCAACGAATTCGAGAGTTGCTCAAAGTATATCCAAGGCTTGTTCTTCGGCAGGAGATGGGTGTTGCCAACGATAGGCAATGGTAGGGGACCTGGCGGCTGATTATGGTTCTTGGTGAGCGTAGCATTGAGGAAGTCTGCCATCATCGCTCACCATTTTCCGATGAAGGAGAAGTATGCGGGCATAGTCAATCACCAACCATGCCAACCCTGCTGTCAAGGGGAATGCCAGCGACATCGATATGAGCCCTCTATCGATCATTTCGAGCATTGTCCGTTTCGATGGTCGTCTCCAGGGTTTTGTTAGAGGAGAGTTGGTTGCTGGACCTGATATCAAGAAAAGACGACGTTATATCGAAAGGCATCTTTCATTCTTGCACTTCTACAGCTCGCGATGGGCGTTCTGCACTGCGGCAAGGTGATGGGTCGACAACTGCCGAGCTTGATGGGACAGCAAGAGTCTCCACACCACGCTAATGCAGGTTCTGGGGAGTGGTGTCTTGGTTGTGGAGTGAGGTGTCTCTCTTGCAGTCAGTTACTATGCCGGAAGTATAGGAGCTCTTCAGCGATGGTGTGTGGTTGTGACCGGCTCACGGAGACGCAGCCCTAGCTTGTCAACCTATAGGCGTCCACAGCGACCAAGCACTCATTATGCACGAGATGATACGCAGTCGTAACTGCCGGCAAATCGAATGCGGAACGCACTACGAATCGACGTTTATGGCGGCCACGACACAACATATAGTTCGATGATCTAACGCATCTACTTGAGATCAACACGCCGCCGAACGATTCAAATCACAGCACAGTCAAACCAAACAATGGCCGGCGAAGCGACCTTGACCAACAACGACATCGACAGCGACCATCAGACACAACACAACGGCAGTGCCGAACGCAGCACGACACACACAGGCATCAAAGTCCTAATTGTAGGTGCTGCTTTTGGTGGCCTTTGCGCTGCCATCGAGTGTCGCCGTCAAGGCCACGATGTCGAGATTTACGAATCGTTCAAGGAGCTCAAAGTGCTTGGGGACATAATCTCCTTTGGCGCGAACGCAAGCAGGACTTTCCGGCGATGGTTCATTCCTGGGACCGCAGAACGCATCAGCGATCGTTTGGACCCGCTGAGCATCAAGTGTCAGTGTCTATATGCTCCATAGAGCGATATGTGCTTATCATACCGCAGTGCAGAGCTACGGGTTCAACATACACAAATACGACGGCGAGCTTGTGATGAACCAGAAGTCGCCGCCACCGGATCCCGAAGTACCTGTATTCAATGGCCATCGAGGAGAGTTCCACAGCGTTGTATACAACTACGTCAGAGACGACTTGCACATTCCCATCCATCTTGGCTGCCGCATCTCGAAGTACTTCGAAACGGAGTCGGGCGCCGGCATTTTTTTAGACTCGGGAGAGAAAGTGACAGCAGACGTGGTCATCGGTGCAGATGGCGTACGTTCGAAGGCTCGTAAGCTCGTACTTGGTTATGAGGACAAGCCGATATCGAGTGGTTACGCTGTCTCTTCCGAGCCTGGTTCACCAACGAAACGAAACCATGACGCAGGACCCTGAGACACGACGGTTCTGCGAGAATGGCGATACCTTCAATGGCTGGATAGGACCAGATGTTCGCTTCCTTTTCTCGACGATTAAGAACGGATCTGACTGTTGCTGGGTGTTGACTCACGTTGACGACGCAGATATCGAAGAGTCGTGGTCGTTCCCCGGCAAGCTGGAGGATGTGTACAAGGTCTTCGAGGGGTGGGATCA